>Ga0070754_10000146_pt1 | contig 73585 bp, 70 predicted proteins | sample VirMetDEL_Sep_01_FD_75181 | JGI IMG/M metagenome (GOLD analysis project Ga0070754, IMG submission 75181) | Aqueous microbial communities from the Delaware River and Bay under freshwater to marine salinity gradient to study organic matter... | ecosystem: Environmental > Aquatic > Marine >...
AGGAAGTGCGCCAGTTAGAAGAGCGCCTCGACGATTAACCCCGCGTAGCGCCAGACGCTGCGCCCGATATCAGACAGACATGGCCTTACTTCAGATAGCTGAACCCGGACAAAGCCCGCAACCTCACCAGCGTCGCCTGGCGGTTGGCATAGATCTGGGCACTACCAATTCACTCGTTGCAGCCCTGCGTAGTGGCGTTACTGCACCGTTGGCCGATGCTGATGGAGAGGTGATCCTGCCGTCCGCGGTGCGTTATCACAGCGCTCAGGTTGAGGTGGGGCGGGCGGCGAAAGCTGCTGCGGCCAGCGATCCGTTGAATACCATTCTGTCCGTCAAGCGTTTGATGGGGCGCGGTATTGGTGACGTGAAGCAGCTGGGTGGGCAGCTGCCGTATCGATTCAGTGAGGGGCAATCACAGATGCCCTTCATCGAGACAGTGCAGGGCGCGAAAAGTCCGGTAGAGGTCTCTGCGGAGATTCTTCGCGCGTTGCGTGAGCGTGCGGAGGCAGTCTTGGGGGGCGAGCTGGTCGGTGCGGTGATCACGGTGCCTGCATATTTCGATGATGCGCAACGTCAAGCGACCAAGGATTCTGCGCGTCTCGCTAATCTCAACGTGCTGCGCCTGCTTAACGAGCCTACCGCCGCCGCCGTTGCCTATGGTCTGGACCGCGAAGCTGAAGGGGTCGTGGCGATCTATGACCTGGGGGGCGGCACCTTCGATATTTCCATCCTACGTCTGACCAAGGGTGTATTCGAGGTGCTGGCTACTGGTGGCGATACCGCGCTAGGTGGGGATGACTTCGATCATGCGGTTGCTGGCTGGATTCTGGCTAACGCTGGTGCCTCACAGGATCTCGATCCGGGCACCCAGCGTGAAGTGCTGAAAATCGCCTGTGATGCCAAGGAGCAGCTCAGCGAAACCGAAGCTGTCGAAGTACGCTACGCCGGTTGGCAGGGCGTTCTGACACGTGACATGTTCGACGAACTCATCGATCCGATGATCGCTCGCAGTCTCAAGTCGTGCAGGCGCGCGCTGCGTGATTCGTCTGTAGAGCTGGAAGAGGTCCATGCGGTGGTGATGGTCGGCGGCTCTACTCGTGTGCCGCGGGTTCGTGAGCGGGTTGGAGAGATGTTTGGCCAGGATCCGCTGACCGATATCGATCCCGATCAGGTGGTCGCGATCGGTGCAGCAATTCAGGCTGAGACGCTGGCCGGCAACAATCGCGATGGAGAGGAGCTGTTGCTGCTGGATGTGATCCCTCTGTCGCTCGGGCTGGAAACAATGGGTGGTCTGATGGAAAAGATCATTCCGCGCAATACCACCATTCCGGTCGCCCGAGCACAGGAGTTCACCACGTACAAAGACGGCCAAACGGCCATGATGATTCATGTGCTGCAAGGCGAGCGTGAGCTCATTGCCGATTGCAGGTCTTTGGCTCGCTTCGAGCTGCGGGGCATCCCGCCAATGGTGGCCGGGGCGGCGAAGATCCGTGTCACCTTCCAGGTCGATGCGGACGGCCTGCTCAGTGTATCGGCGCGTGAGCTGGCGTCCGGCGTCGAGTCGAGTATCCAGGTGAGGCCGTCTTATGGGCTGACCGATGGAGAGATTGCTCGCATGTTGGAAGATTCGTTTCATAAGGCCAGTGAAGACAAAACGGCCCGAGCGCTTCGTGAGCAGTTGGTCGATGCGCAGCGATTGCTTGAGGCGGTTGAGGGGGCATTGGCGGTTGATGGCGAGCGTTTGCTGGATGATGACGAGCGCGCGGCGATCAAGTCGCAGGTGCACGACTTGCGCGGTCTTCTTGATGGTCAGGATGGTCTCGCCATCGAACGCCAGGTCAAGCGTCTAAGCCAGATTACCGATGCTTTTGCAGCACGCCGACTAGATTCCACCGTCAAGGCCGCGTTGGCCGGACGGCGGCTTAACGATATCGAGGATTGAACCAGATGCCGCAGATTGTTTTCCTGCCTCATGCCGACCATTGTCCGGAAGGGGCGGTAGTAGATGCTCAGCCCGGTGAAACGGTGCTCGACGCTGCGCTGCGAAATGGCATCGATATCGAGCATGCTTGTGAAAAATCCTGTGCCTGCACCACCTGCCATGTGGTGATCCGTGAGGGCTTTGCTTCACTGGAAGCCTCCGACGAGCTAGAAGATGACATGTTGGACAAGGCGTGGGGGCTCGAGCCTACGTCCAGGCTGTCCTGTCAGGCTGCGGTCGCGGATATGGACCTGGTGGTCGAGATTCCGAAATACACCATCAATCAAGTGTCCGAAGGCCATTAAGGCGAGGTGAATCATGGCGCTTAAATGGTCTGACGTATTGGATATTGCGATCGAGCTGGCTGAGGGCAAGCCTGACGTGGATCCCCGCTACGTGAATTTTGTCGAACTGCATCGTTGGGTTGTCGAGCTGCCGGGTTTTTCTGACGATCCGACGCGCGGCGGCGAAAAGGTTCTGGAAGCCATACAAGCGGCCTGGATCGAAGAAGCCTAATTGCACGCCGCCCGCTGGGCGCTGTTACAGAGTCAACCGGCGCTGACTGCTTATGGTGGTCAAGTTCGGGCTTGAGGCTACCCTTATATTTTTCGTCGTGACCCGCGTATAATTCGCGGGTTTACTCGTTCGCTTTAACCTATCGTTTTCTGGAGTTTCAAATGGCCCTGCAACGCACTTTCTCCATCATCAAGTCTGACGCCGTCGCCAAGAATGTTATCGGTGAAATCACCTCTCGTTTCGAGAAGGCTGGTCTGCGCGTCGTCGCTTCGAAGATGGTCCAATTGTCCGAGCGTGAAGCGGGCGGTTTCTATGCCGAGCACAGCGAGCGCGGTTTCTTCAAAGATCTGGTCGCTTTCATGGTTTCTGGTCCGGTCATCGTTCAGGTTCTAGAAGGTGAAGACGCGATCGCCAAAAACCGTGAGCTGATGGGCGCTACCAACCCGAAGGAAGCAGCTCCTGGCACTATCCGCGCCGATTTCGCCGTCTCCATCGATGAGAACGCTGTTCATGGTTCCGACTCCGAGGCGTCCGCCGCTCGCGAAATCGCCTACTTCTTCTCTGCCACCGAAGTGTGTGCCCGCATTCGCTGATCAGGCGAAGGTGAATCCAGATGACTCCGATTACCGGTAAAGTAAATCTGCTGGGGCTGACCCAGCCTCAGCTGGAAAGCTTCTTCGATTCAATAGGGGAGAAGCGCTTTCGTGCCGGTCAGGTCATGAAATGGATTCACCACTTTGGCGTCGATGACTTCGATGCCATGAGCAATATTGGCAAGGCCTTGCGCGAAAAGCTCAAGGCCTCTGCCGAGATCCGCGGCCCCGAAATTGTAAGCGAAGACATTTCCACCGACGGCACTCGCAAATGGGTGGTGCGGGTGGCTTCGGGTAGCTGTGTGGAAACTGTCTATATTCCCCAAGGTGGACGGGGCACGCTCTGCGTTTCCTCCCAGGCAGGCTGCGCGTTGGATTGCAGTTTCTGCTCAACGGGCAAGCAAGGTTTCAATAGCAACCTCACCGCTGCCGAAGTGATCGGTCAGGTGTGGATTGCCAACAAGTCGTTCGGCACGATACCGGCGAAGGTTGATCGCGCCATCACCAATGTCGTCATGATGGGCATGGGCGAGCCCTTGCTCAACTTCGATAATGTCGTCGCCGCCATGCAAATCATGATGGACGACCTTGGATACGGTATATCCAAGCGCAAGGTGACGCTTTCGACATCAGGCGTGGTGCCGATGATCGAGGAACTGTCCAAGGTCATCGACGTGTCGCTGGCGCTGTCACTGCACGCACCGAATGATGAATTGCGTGATCAGTTGGTCCCGATCAACAAGAAATACCCGTTGGAGATGCTGCTCGCGGCTTGTCAGCGCTATATTTCCAATCTGGGCGAAAAGCGTGTTCTAACGATCGAATACACGATGCTGCAGGGCGTCAACGATCAGCCTGAACATGCGGAGCAGATGATCGCCCTGCTGGCGAAAATTCCCTGCAAGATCAACCTGATTCCCTTCAACCCCTTTCCACATTCCGGATATGAGCGGCCGAGCAACAATGCGATCCGTCGTTTTCAGGACATCCTGCACAAAGCCGGGCACAATGTGACGGTGCGTACCACTCGCGGTGAGGATATCGATGCGGCCTGCGGCCAGCTAGTCGGGCAGGTGTTGGATAGAACACGCCGAAGCGAGCGCTACATCGCAGTGCGCCAGCTGCAATCCGAGCCAGTGACGGCGCCCATTGCTACGAACCGTTCCTGAGGGGGATTTTGATGACCTTGCGCGTCGCGCTGCTGTTTGTGCTCGCCAGCTTAATGGTTGGCTGCGTATCTTCCGGGTCGGTAAATCCGATGCGTACCTCCGAAGGTCGCGACGAAGCGCGAGATGCCTATATTCAACTTGGCATCGGTTATTTGCAGCAAGGCGAGGCTTCTCGTGCCAAATCGCCGCTACGCAAAGCGCTCGAGTTGGATCCAAACAGTGCAGATGCCCACGCGGCATTGGCCTTGGTATTCCAAAACGAGATGGAAAATCAGTTGGCAGACGAGCACTACCGCAAGGCCCTGTCTGGCCACAGCGACGCCCGTATCCTCAATAACTACGGCAGCTTTCTTTTCGAGCAGAAGCGCTACCCCGAGGCGATGGAACGTTTCGCAAAGGCAGCCGAAGATAATCTCTATTCTGGGCGCTCCCATGTCTTTCAGAACATGGGCATGACTGCATTGATGCTGGGTCAGCGAGAGCAGGCCGAAACCTATTTCACTCGCGCCCTGCGCCTCGACAGTCGGCAACCACGCGCACTGCTCGAACTGGCCATGATGGCGTATGAAGATAAGCAGTACGTTCCTGCAAAACGCTACTACGACGGTTTCAGCAGTCTTTCTGAGCAGAATGCCCGCAGTCTGTTGCTGGGCATCCGTTTGGCGAAAATCCATCAGGACCGCGATCAGGCGGCAAGCCTGGGTTTGCAGCTCAAGCGCCTGTATCCGGGGACGCCTGAATATCAACAGTTTCTTTCGGAGCAACGATGATGGCGCCCCATTCTGAAGCCGCTGCCCCGACGGCCTTGGCCAACCCTGGCGAAACGTTACGCGCCGCACGCGAAGACAAAAACTGGTCTCTTTCTTCGGTAGCCAAGCAGCTTAATTTGTCGGAACGATCGCTCACCCAGATCGAAGCGGGTGACTTCAGTCAGCTGCCTGGTCACACATTTGCCCGCGGTTACGTTCGTGCTTACGCCAAGCTTCTGGGTCTGGACCAGAATCGTCTGGTACAGCAGTTCGACCAACATACCGGTACGGATGCAACCGGCAGCAGCGTCAATAGCCTCGGCCACATCGATCAGCCCGTGCGCCTATCGCGTAGCATGGTGCGCTTCTTTACCTTCATCCTGACGCTGGTAATCGGCGTAGGTGCATTCTTGTGGTGGCAGGATCGCTCGGCCCGTACCGAGTCAGGCCCGTCGGTCTCCGCGCTTGAGCGAATTGAGGTCGAGGCTGCAGACGGTACCACCGAGATTCATCTGCTCGACCGAGCTGAGGAGCCTGTTGAGCCTGTAATCGAGGAGCCGGTTAACCCGACCCCATCGGAAACCGGCGACGAGGCCCAGGTAGCCAGCACCGAAACGTTGCAGTCAGATGCGCAGCCGGCAGTCGAAACGGCAGCTGGAATGCCAATGCAACAGGACGAGACTGCACCGTCCAGTGAGGCGCCTGCCGCTGCGGAGGCCGACGCCACGCCAGCCCAGGTCGCCGAGGTGGAGGCGGTCGCACCGGGGGAGGGCCGGTTGACCTTGGACTACACGGCGGATTGTTGGACACGGGTTACCGATGCGAACGGCGAAGTTCTCTACAGCGGCCTGGCCAAGGCTGGGAGCAGTCGCACCCTGGTCGGTGAAACCCCGCTAGATCTGCATCTGGGCTTTGCGTCTGGTGTGCAGGTCAGCTTCAACGGTGAAGCCGTCAGTCTTTCTGGCAAAACGCGCGGCGAGACTGCGCGTCTCAAGCTCGGACAGTAATCATGCATAGTGAGTCTCCTATCAAGCGTCGCCCTACTCGAAAAATCTGGGTAGGCAACGTACCGGTCGGCGGCGATGCGCCTATCGCCGTACAAAGCATGACCAATACCGAAACCTGCGATGTGGATGCCACGGTTGCCCAGATCGAGCGGCTAGGGAATGCCGGAGCTGACATCGTGCGTGTGTCAGTACCTTCGATGGAAGCAGCCGAAGCGTTCGGCAAGATCAAGCAGCGCGTCAGTTTGCCGTTGGTAGCAGACATTCATTTCGACTATCAGATTGCTCTACGCGTCGCCGAGCTTGGTGTCGATTGCCTGCGCATCAACCCAGGTAATATCGGTCGCGAAGACCGTGTCCGCGCCGTCGTCGAAGCTGCGCGGGACCGCAGCATCCCGATCCGCATTGGCGTCAATGCCGGTTCGTTGGAAAAGGATCTGCAGAAAAAGTACGGCGAGCCAACACCCGAAGCGCTCGTGGAATCTGCGTTGCGCCATGTCGAGCATCTCGACCGGCTGAACTTCCCTGATTTCAAAGTCAGCGTTAAGGCCTCTGACGTGTTCATGGCTGTGGCTGCCTATCGTCTCTTGGCTGACAAAATCGAGCAGCCTTTGCACTTGGGCATTACCGAAGCCGGTGGCTTGCGTTCGGGTACGGTGAAGTCGTCGGTGGGTTTAGGCATGTTGCTCGCCGAAGGCATCGGCGACACCATCCGCATTTCGCTGGCAGCCGACCCGGTAGAAGAAATCAAGGTCGGTTTCGACATTCTCAAGTCGCTGCGTCTACGTTCACGCGGGATCAATTTCATCGCCTGCCCGAGTTGCTCACGCCAGAACTTCGACGTGGTCAAGACCATGAACGAACTTGAGGGCCGGCTTGATGATTTGCTTGTGCCTATGGACGTCGCGGTGATCGGCTGCGTCGTTAACGGTCCTGGGGAAGCGAAAGAGGCGCACATCGGCCTTACCGGCGGATCGCCGAACAACCTCATCTATATCGATGGCAAGCCGGCACAGAAATTGAGCAACGACAATCTGGTCGATGAACTGGAACAGTTGATTCGCCGCAAGGCCACCGAGAAGGCCGAGACTGACGCTGCGCTGATTCTGCGCAGCTGAACTAAGGAAACGAATTGAGCAAGTCCCTGCAAGCCATTCGTGGCATGAACGATATTCTGCCGGCCCAGACGCCGGTCTGGCGCTACCTCGAGACGACCTTCGCACAGCTGCTCGATAGCTACGGCTACAGTGAGATTCGTCTTCCGATTCTTGAGTTCACCGATCTGTTCGCTCGTGGAATCGGTGAGGGGACCGACGTGGTCGACAAGGAAATGTACACCTTCCTAGACCGTAACGAGGAATCACTGACGCTTCGTCCAGAGGGCACTGCCGGTTGCGTGCGCGCGGTGCTCGAGCATGGCATGACTGGGGGCGGGCAGGTACAGAAACTCTGGTACGCGGGGCCCATGTTCCGCTATGAAAAGCCGCAGAAAGGCCGCTATCGTCAGTTCCACCAGATCGGTGTTGAGGTGTTCAATCAGCCGGGACCGGATATCGATGCCGAGCTGATCGTGCTTACGGCTCGACTTTGGAAGAAGCTTGGCCTATCCGGTGCAGTCACCCTGCAGCTGAACAGCTTAGGTTCCAGCGAGGCGAGGGCGACCTATCGGGACGCTCTGGTGGCGTACCTGCAACAGCATTTCGAGCAACTCGACGAAGACAGTCAGCGCCGTCTGACGAGCAACCCGCTGCGTATTCTCGACAGCAAGAATGCTCAGACCCAAGCACTGCTCGCCGATGCGCCGACCCTGCATGATTATCTCGACGAAGAGTCACGTACACACTTCGAAGGCCTCAAGGCCCGTCTCGAAGTGGCAGGAATCGACTACCAGATCAATCCCAAGCTGGTGAGGGGCCTGGATTACTACGGCCGGACCGTGTTCGAGTGGGTGACCGATAAACTGGGTTCGCAAGGTACCGTTTGTGCGGGTGGTCGCTATGACGGGCTTGTCACTCAATTTGGCGGCAAGCCGACGCCGGGCGTAGGTTTCGCCATGGGCATCGAGCGTCTGGTGTTGCTACTCGAGACGCTCGAATTGGTGCCTGAGGAGCTTAATCAGCCGGCTCATGCGTATATCTGTGCCTTTGGTGAGGCGTCCGAACTGGCTGCACTCGGCCTGGCAGAGCGATTGCGCGATGCGTTGCCCGGCCTGCGCTTGCTGGTCAACGCGGGCGGCGGAAGTTTCAAGAGTCAGTTCAAGAAAGCTGACAAGAGCGGCGCCCGGTTCGCACTGATTCTGGGTGACGACGAACTGGCCGGTCGCGTGGTAGGTTGCAAGCCGCTGCGCGACGATAGCGAGCAACAAAGCATTGCCTGGGATGCTCTGCCCGAGTGTCTGGCTGCCTGTTTGGCGTGAGCAAACAGGTCCGATTTCAGCGAATGTAAGGAGTGACAGTGTGACCTCGGGTACCGAAGAAGAACAACTGGCGCAAATCAAGGAATGGTGGCAGCGGAACGGCAAACCATTGCTGATGGGGGGCGCGCTTGCTCTGGTGCTGGTATTTGGCTGGCAGTTCTGGCAGAAGCACCAGCTCAATCAGTCCCAGAGCGCCTCGACGATCTACCAGCAGTTGCTGAATGCCGCGTTGGAAGAAGGGAAAGCAGATACCGCCGAGATTTCGCGCTTGGGCAATCTGCTGCAGAAAGAATTTGCAGGTTCTCACTACGCTCAGTACGGCAGTCTCTTTGTCGCCAAGGTGGCGGTGGAGTCCGGACGTCTCGACGAGGCCGCAACAGAGTTGCAGGCGGTGCTGAACAAGCCGGCCGACAAAACTCTGGAAGAGCTGGCTCGCCAACGTTTGGCCCGTATCCTGGCGGCTCAGGACAAGGCCGAAGAAGGGCTCGCACTCTTGGAAGGCGACGCGGTTGAAGCATTTGCCGCCAGCCGCGAAGAGTTGCGGGGTGATCTGCTGGTCAGGCTTGAGCGTCCTGACGAGGCCCACGCTGCCTATTCCAAGGCGAAAGAACTGCTGTCGCAGGATGCTGCAATTGGTGGCCTGCAGCTGAAACTTGACGATCTGGCTCGTGGAGAGGCGTGAATTGATGCGTTGGAAAACTGCAGCATTGCTGACCCTGGCCGTCCTGGCGGCGGGTTGCAGCAGCAATGACAAGAAAGAACCCGAGCCCGCCGAACTGGTCAAGTTTGACGCTGAAATCCAGCTGAAAGAACAGTGGAGCCGCTCCATCGGCGATGGTCAGGGCGAGACCTATAATCTGCTGGCTCCCGTTGTCTACGGTAACGAGATATTTGCTGCCGACGTTGAAGGGTTGGTCGTGGCAATGGACCGTACGACCGGCAAGGTTAACTGGAAGAACGACCTGGAGGTCCCGATCTCCGGTGCGGTGGGCGCTGGCTATGGTCTGGTTCTGGTCGGTACGCTACGGGGTGAAGTGTTGGCGCTGGATGTTTCGACCGGCGAAGAACGTTGGCGCAGCCAGGTCAGCAGCGAGGTGCTTGCTGCGCCTGCCGTGAACGGCGATGTCGTGGTGGTCCAGACTCAGGATGATCGCGTCATTGCGCTCGAAATCGACACCGGAGCGCAACGTTGGAGCTACGAAAGTTCGCCGGCGGTGCTGACGCTACGGGGTACTGGAGCGCCACTGCTGACCAATGAACTGGCAATCGCCGGCCTTTCCAGTGGAAAGGTGGTGGCGCTGGACACCCGTCGCGGGTTGCCGATCTGGGAGCAGCGGGTCGCCATTCCACAGGGTCGTTCCGAACTTGAACGCGTAGTCGATATCGACGGCGGGCTGCTACTTTCAGGCGGAACCTTGTATGTCGCTTCCTTCCAGGGGCGCGCCGCAGCGTTGGATCTGGAAAGCGGTCGGATTCTCTGGCAACGCGATGCGTCCACCGCGACCGGCCTTGCGATGGGATATGGCAGTGTCTACGTGAGCCAAGCCGACGGCACGGTGCTAGGCATCGATGAGCGATCGACAACCGTGCTGTGGAGCAACGATTCGCTGCTACGTCGGCAGCTTTCCGCCCCTGTGGTTTTTTCGAGCTACGTCGTGGTGGGAGACAAGGAGGGCTATCTGCACTTCCTCAGCCAGGTTGATGGGCGTTTCGTCGCGCGAACTCGCGTCGACAGCGCCGGGGTGCGAGCTCGACCCGTGGTCGAAGGTGACTGGCTGTATGCCTACGGTAACGATGGCAAACTCGTCGCAATGACCATTCGCCAGGCGGATTGACGGCCTCACGTCATGCACCTTGTTCCGTCCAGGCGGAACAACAAATATTCGGCCGCTGCCTTGCAGCGGCCTTCGTGTTTTCTGAAATATCGCAGTGGAGAGCCGTATGGTTCCCGTAATCGCCCTGGTGGGCCGCCCGAACGTTGGCAAGTCCACCCTGTTTAATCGTCTGACCAAAAGCCGTGACGCCATTGTCGCGGAATATGCCGGTCTGACCCGTGACCGCCAGTATGGCGAAGCCAAATGGCAGGGCCGCACCTACATTGTCATCGACACTGGCGGTCTGACCGGCGATGAGGAGGGCATCGACGCCAAGATGGCCGAGCAGTCCCTGCAAGCCATGCAAGAGGCTGATGCAGTGATGTTCATGGTCGATGCGCGTGCGGGCATGACGCCTGGCGATCAGATGATTGCCGAGCACCTGCGCAAGATGAACAAGCGCCACTTCCTGGTGGCGAACAAGGTCGACAGCATCGATCCGGATATCGCCCGAGCGGAATTCAGCCCGTTGGGCCTGGGTGACGCCCTGCCGATCGCCGCTGCCCATGGCCGTGGTATCACCCATATGCTCGAGCAGGCACTCGGTGTGTTTCCCAAGGACAACGCCGAAGTTGCCGAAGACGAGGGTGAAGAGGGCGAGGCGGTTGCCGAAGGAGAAGAGCCCAAGCGCATCCCTGGACCAAGCGAAAAGGATGGCATCAAAATCGCCATCATCGGCCGGCCCAATGTGGGCAAATCAACGCTGGTCAATCGCATGCTCGGCGAGGAGCGGGTCATCGTTTATGACCAGGCCGGTACAACCCGCGACAGCATCTACATTCCGTTCGAGCGTGATGACGAAAAGTACACACTGATCGATACGGCCGGTGTGCGTCGCCGCGGCAAGATCTTCGAGGCCGTGGAAAAGTTCTCGGTGGTCAAGACGCTGCAGGCGATTCAGGACTCCAACGTCGTGATTTTCGTCATGGATGCCCGTGAGGGCGTGGTCGAACACGACCTGAACCTGCTTGGTTTCGTGCTGGAAAGCGGCCGCGCGCTGGTTATCGCGCTGAACAAGTGGGACGGCATGGAGCCGAGTGAGCGCGACTATGTGAAGACCGAGCTGGAGCGCCGGTTGTTCTTCGTCGAGTTCGCCGACATCCATTTCATCTCCGCTAAACATGGCACTGGCGTTGGCAATTTGTACAAGTCGGTGCAGGCCTCGTTCGCTTCAGCCGTGACTCGATGGCCCACCAGCCGTTTGACGCAGATCCTTGAAGACGCGGTTCGCGAGCATGCGCCACCGATGGTCGCCAGCCGTCGAATCAAGCTTCGCTACGCACACCTGGGCGGCGCCAACCCGCCGCTAATCGTTATCCATGGCAATCAGGTCGACTCGATCCCCAAGTCCTACACTCGTTATTTGGAGAATACTTACCGACGCGTTCTGAAGCTGGTCGGTACGCCCATCCGTATCGAGTACAAGGGCGGCGAAAACCCTTTCGAAGGCAAGAAGAACACCCTGACCGACCGTCAGGTAAACAAGAAGCGTCGCCTTATGTCTCACCACAAGAAGGCCGAGAAGAAGCGCCGCGACAAGCGCTAGTTTCTCAGGTCTCGTCGAACGACTGGTCCATGTCCAAGGCCGGTCGTCCATGCCTCGGCTTGCCGACCTGGCGGGACGGGTTGCCGGCCACGGTCGTGTGTGGTGAAACGGCTTGCAGCACCACGCTTCCGGCACCGACACTCGTGCCCTCGCCGATTGCGATATTGCCAAGTATCTTCGCTCCTGCGTCGATCATCACACCGCTGCGTATCTTAGGGTGCCGGTCGCTGCTCACCCTGCCGGTCCCGCCCAACTCTAGAAGCCAATGCCGCAGGCCCGGACGCCCTCGTATCCGCCCGCCATGATCGGCTATTCTGTTTTCCCCTGCCGAAGCCCCTTACGGCAGGCCTGTCGGAAGGCTGTCATGCTCATCAGTAAGCTGCCTAATGTCGGCACCACCATTTTCACCACAATGTCCCAGCTGGCGGCTGAAACCGGCGCGTTAAACTTGTCGCAGGGATTCCCCGACTTCGATGGGCCTGATGCGCTGCGCGAAGCGGTTGCCCGTCATGTGATGGAAGGGCACAACCAATACGCGCCAATGACCGGCTTACCAGCACTGCGCGAGCAGGTGGCACTCAAGGTCAGCTCGCTATATGGCCGTCAGGTCAGCGCCGAGGCCGAAGTCACGATCACGCCCGGGGCGACGCAAGCAATCTTCTGTGCGATTCACGCGGTCATCCGCCCAGGCGATGAGGTCATCGTTTTCGACCCCTGCTATGACAGCTACGAACCTGCCGTGGAACTCGCCGGCGGCGTCTGTGTGCATCAGACGCTGAGCCTGCCGGACTTTGCCATCGACTGGCAGAAGCTCGCCGATGCGATTACCCCACGCACCCGAATGATCGTGTTGAATACGCCGCACAATCCCAGTGGCGCCTTGATCGAAATGGCTGATCTGGATCGCCTGGCGGTGCTGATCCGCGACCGCGACATCTATCTGCTCAGCGACGAAGTCTACGAGCACTTGGTTTTTGATGGTCGGGAGCACGCCAGTGTGTTGCGTCATGCTGAGCTGTATCAGCGCGCCTTCGTCATCAGCTCCTTCGGCAAGACTTATCATGTCACCGGCTGGAAAACAGGCTATGTAGTGGCGCCCGCCGCGCTCACCAACGAGCTGCGCAAGGTGCACCAGTATGTCAGCTTTACCAGCGTAACCCCGTTGCAGTGGGCGCTTGCCGATTTCATGGCGGCGCATCCCGAGCATCTGGCGGAACTGCCTGCGTTCTACCAGGCCAAGCGTGATCTGTTCTGCGATCTGCTGGCCAACTCGCGCTTCCGCTTCACGCGCGCCGCGGGCACCTATTTCCAATTGGCCGATTATTCCGCGATTCGCCCGGATCTCGACGACGTAGCCATGGCGGAGTGGCTTACCCGTGAACACGGTGTGGCCAGTATTCCGATTTCGGTGTTCTACCAAACGCCTCCTGCAGAGTCGCGGCTCGTCCGCTTCTGCTTCGCCAAACGAGAGGAGACGCTGCGCCAAGCAGCAGAACGACTATGCGCGATCTGAATAATTTACCCGACCTTGAACTGGCCCTGATCCAGACGACGCTCGTCTGGCAGGATGCCGCTGCCAATCGTGAGCGCTTCATCGGGTTGCTGGATGACGCCCGCGGCGCGGACTTGATCGTGTTGCCCGAGATGTTCACTACGGCCTTTTCGATGAACTCCGCCGAGCTCGCCGAGCCTGAAGAAGGCCCGACCTACGCCTGGTTGCGTGAGCAGGCGGCCCGTATGGAGGCGGTGATCACCGGCAGCGTAATCATCGAGGCCGCCGATGGTAGCCATCGCAACCGTCTGCTCTGGGCCCGGCCGAACGGCGAAATGCTGCATTATGACAAGCGCCATCTGTTTCGCATGGCGGGGGAGCATAAGCACTACACGGCGGGCGAAAAACAGGCTCTGTTCGAACTCAACGGCTGGCACGTGCGCCCGCTGATCTGTTATGACCTGCGCTTTCCGGTGTGGAGCCGGGATCCCCATGACACCGACCTGCTCCTTTATACGGCCAATTGGCCGGCAGCCCGGCGTAATGCCTGGAATCGCCTGTTGCCCGCGCGCGCGATCGAGAACCTCTGCTATGTCGCGGCGGTGAATCGGGTCGGGGAAGATGGTAAAGGCTACCCCTACAGTGGTGACAGCCAAGTACTGGACTATCTCGGTGACCCGCTGCTGGAGGCCGGTGACGCCGATGGGGTGTTTCGCGCTTCGCTTCGCGCTGCCGATCTGGCCAAGTTCCGCAGCAAGTTTCCTGCCTACCACGATGGCGACGCGTTTGAACTGAGCCTATAGGCGCTCAGCCATGCTTACGATGGTATGGTTGCTAGCGCGGGCTAAACGGCTTCAGCGTTCTGCGGCGTGTCGGTGACGATTGCGCCACAGCAGGCCCCCGTAGATCAGTAGGTTGACGACGACCACCACGGCGGCCAGCAGGTACTGCACCGGTACGCTCAACCAGGCCGGATAGATCAGCGGCAGCAAATAGTGCTCGACGAAGCCGGCCTCGTAGCCTGCGTCCCCTGCCAGCCGCCTCAGCAGGTTTTCCCAATGGGTGAGTGGGCAGGGGCGCCCGCTCAGCTCTACAAATATTCCCCACGCCATCGCGGGCAGATGCAACAGCAAAAAGCCGCGCTTCCAGGCGACCAGCAAGCCCCCCAGCAATACGAAGAGGATAAAGCCGAGGTGCAGCATCAGCACGGCATCGGCCCCAATACGATAAAGCATGGCTTACTCAGCCCTGCCCGAACGCTCCAGCTGAGCGATGTGTTTGTCTTGAGTGCGCGCCAGAAGGGTGACAGAGAGCCCTGCGCCGATCAGCGCCATGAGCATGTCCGACTGGGTATCCCATGGATCGCCCTGCGTTCCCAGGAAGTCCTCGGCACCTTGGCCGGCGATAAGCGCTACCCACCATTCGATCAGCTCATAAAAGGCACTGAATGCCAGCGCGACGCAAAGCGCTAAAAAGCCCAGCATCTTGCCGCCAGCGATGAAGCGACGACGCAGCAGAACTTCCCGCGCCAGCAGGGCAGGTGTTACGCCCTGAATGAAATGGCCCAGCTTGTCATAAGGGTTGCGGGCCAGATCAAACCAGTCCTGCACCCAGAACCCCGGCGGCACGCGGGCATAGGTATAGGTGCCGCCAAGAACCAACACCAGCGCATGGATGGCGATCACCCAATAAAGCAGGTGGGTCAACGGAAAGCGCCGATGACTCCAGATCAGCAGTGGGGCGGCGATCAGCACTGGCGCTACCTCAAGCAGCCAGGTTGCGCGGTCGTAGGGAGCAACAGCGGAACAGATCAATGCCAGCAGTACTCCCGATCCCAGCGCTGCGTAAAGCGTACGGTCTTGCATTGGCGTCGCCATGATTAACGGTAAAGCCGGCAGCATGCAGTGCTTGCCGGGTTAGCTGCAACTGTAAGCGCGGCGAGCCCCGGCTTGGCAAAGGTGTGCCAGCTAACCTTCTCGGCCAGGTGCTGAGGCCGCACGCGAAAGCGAACGGCCGCAGCGCCGCAAATCGACTGCACCGATGTATGGGTTGGCGTTGCCCTGCACGCAGGCGACGCTGCGGTTGCGCCACCGTTCCCACTCGTCGATTGGGAATTGGCGATTCCATATGTCATACAGGCGGCGATCCTGCTTCGACAGCCGCAGGCCGTAGCGCTCGCTCATGTACAGGTAAGTGCGGGCAATGGCGCCGCGGGCGTAGGTCGGTGGCATGGCCGTGCGCTGCTTGAAGTTCACCACGAAGGGGCAAGCGCCGTACTGGCTGGGCTTTTCGCTGAGCATGCCGAAGCCGTAATTGCTGCGGTCGCCGTTCACTTCACCAACCACCGGTACCAGATTGTGCAGATCGGCTTCCGCCTGGCTGAACACCGGGTCGGTAGACGTGCAGTGTTTGCGTCCACCGTCCTGCCAGCATTGGCGCTGATGGCCGATCACCCATGCGGGAACGATGTGCTCCCATTCCACCCTCGCGGCACGCTTGGGCTGCTTGCGCGGAATGTAGCCACAACTTTCCAGATCGATCTGTTTGCCCTTGAAGGCGCAGCGGCAATAGAAATCCACGGGTCGCTCGGCGTACAACTGCCAGGCGATTTTCTTGGCCTCGCGAAAGGTGCGTGGAGCGTCAGCGTGTAGCTGAACAGGAAAAAGCAGGGCGAGCAGGAGCAGGCTGTAACAGCGCATGGGATTCTCGACGACTGACTGAGAAATGCATCCATGCGGGGCGCGCTATCTTACCTATTGATCTTATAAATCCATATATAACAATAACGTACATAGTGTCATTGAGCCTGCGTGTGGCCCAGCCGGTTGATCTGCAGCGAGGCCAGGATGATCAGCCCGCCAACCGTCAGCAGCAGAAGATTGGTCTGCGTGCCCCAGAACAGCAGATTGAGCACCAGCCCCACAGGCACCGCCATGTTGTTCATCACCGCCAGGGTGCCGGCATCCACCAGAGTGGCGCCCTTGTTCCAGCAGAACTGCCCGAGCGCGGTGGCCAGCACACCCATCCATATCAACACTGCCCATTGTTCGGTTGTGGTGGGCAGTTTTTCCGGGTTGCCGAACAGTAGCCAGGCCGGCAGTACGATCAGCAGCGCACCCATGAAGAAGTAGCCGAAGCGACGATGGAGTGGAATATCGGATGGATAACGCTGTGCCAGATGCTTGTAGCCAACTTGGCCGGCGGCAAAGGTGAAGTTGGCCAACTGCATCAACAGGAAACCACCGAGAAAGTCGCGAGAAACGCCGTCATAGCGAATCAGCCCGGCACCGAATACCGCAACGGCGGCCGCAACCAGTGCCCAGGGGTTGAAACGGCGGTTCAACGCGTCGTCAATCAACGTCACGTGCAACGGCGTCAGTACTGTGAACAACAGGACTTCAGCGACCGTCAGCACGTTGAAGCTCAGGTACAGGCAGAGGTAGGTGACGCCGAACTGCAACGCGCCGACCAGCGTGACGCCCGCTATGAAGCCCGGTGCAACGCCGCGCCAGCGAGTCAGAGGCAGGAATACCAGGCCGGCCAGCACTACGCGGGTCAGCACAGCGAAATAGCTGTCCACCTGGCCGGCGAGGTAGGCACCGATCAGGTTGAAGGAGAACGCCCACAGCAGGGTGACGAAAATCAGGTAGCGCATGCCGACTCCTCAGAAGGTCGGCGACCTTAGCGGCTCGGCGGCAAAGAGGGAAGGGCCGGTTTGAGCCCGCTGTTTTGGATCACGGGCGCGCTTCGGCCAGGCGCGCCCGTGGTGGGTGGATTACGCGGACTTCAGCGAGGCCATGTCGATGACGAAGCGGTACTTCACGTCACTCTTGAGCATGCGCTCGTAGGCCTCGTTGATGGTCTGGATATCGATCATCTCGATATCCGAGACGATGTTGTGTTCGGCGCAAAAGTCGAGCATCTCCTGGGTTTCGACAATGCCGCCAATCAGCGAGCCGGCCAAACGACGGCGCTTGAAAATCAAGCCGAAAACGCTCGGCGAGGGATGCGGCGAAGCCGGTGCCCCCACCAGGGTCATGGTCGCGTCGCGCTTGAGCAGCGACAGGAAAGCATCAAGATTGTGGGGCGCTGCAACGGTATTGAGAATGAAGTCGAAGCTGTTCAGGTGCGCGCTCATTTCGTCCTGGTTCTTCGACACCACGACTTCGCTGGCACCCAGGCGTAGGGCGTCTTCCTTCTTGTCGGGCGAGGTGGTGAACAGCACGACATGCGCGCCCATGGCATTGGCGATCTTTACCGCCATGTGCCCAAGGCCTCCGAGACCGACCACGCCGACCTTTTGACCAGGGCCAACCTTCCACTGGCGCAGCGGCGAATAGGTGGTGATGCCTGCACATAGCAAGGGCGCGACAGCGGCAAGCTTGTCTTCGGTATGCGAGATGCGCAGGACGAATTTCTCGTTCACCACGATGTTGTCGGAATAGCCGCCAAAGGTGTTCTCGCCACCGCCGAACGCGGGACCATTGTAGGTGCCGACAAAACCATTCTCGCAATACTGCTCGAGACCCTCGCCGCAAGAAGGGCAGCTCTGACAGCTGTCGACCAGGCAGCCAACGCCAGCGATGTCGCCGACCTTGAAGCGGTTGACCGACTCGCCAACGGCACTGACCCGGCCAACGATCTCGTGGCCCGGAACGGAGGGGTAGAGGGTGTTGTGCCATTCGTTGCGGGCGGTGTGCAGATCCGAATGGCAGACGCCGCAGAAGAGAATGTCGATCTGCACATCGTTCGGCCCTACGGCACGGCGCGAGAAGGTATGAGGTGCGAGTGGTGTGCTTGGATCAAATGCGGCGTAACCGATGGTTGTGCTCATGAGCGCTCCTGTGGCGTTTTATCGGGTGGCGGAAGTGCTCAAGCCTATGCCTATAGCGAACAGGACCGGTTGCACAATCCTGCCGATGACTCACGCATTTCTGCTGGAATGAGATAGACCTGGCCCAGGCGCAGGTGTTCGGTACGTGATGCGCCTGGTTCTTTGGCGAGGGATTGCTCGTCTGTCATGCAACGACGAAACGGTGGGTCGGGAGCAAATGCTGCCGTCAGAGTAGCGGCAAGCGGTGGGCCATCGTGCCGCCTCCCAGGCGGCTCTAGTTGCAGCGTGGCGGGCCCTACGCAGAACCCGCCATCTCAGGTCAGGCTGCTTTCAGTTCGGCCTCACGCAGTGCCCGGTTGAGGGCGCTGAACAGGGCGCGAATGCTGGCGGTGGTGATGTTTTCGTCAATGCCGATGCCATGCAGCGGGCGCTCGCCATCCAGACGCACTTCGATATAGGCCGCGGCCCGTGCATTGCTGCCGGCACCGATCGAGTGCTCGTGGTAATCCATGATCTCCAGCTTCACTGGCAAGCCGGCGACCAGCGCTTCCAACGGCCCCTTGCCGATCCCGCGCCAGTGCATGGTTTCACCCTCGCTGGTGACTTCCACCTCCACGGCGCTGGTGCCGTTTTCTTCTTGCAAACGATGGCTTTTCAGGGCGTACGGCGCCGTGGCTTGCAGGTATTCACCCTCGAGCAGGGAATAGATCTGCTTGGCGTTCATCTCCAGTCCCAGACGATCGGTTTCCTTCTGCACCACCTGGCTGAACTCGATCTGCATCCGGCGCGGCAAGCTGATGCCGTACTCCTGCTCCAGCAAGTAGGTGATGCCGCCTTTGCCGGACTGACTGTTGACGCGAATCACCGCCTCGTAGCTGCGACCGATGTCAGCCGGGTCGATTGGCAGGTAGGGCACTTCCCACACGCCATTCGGATCCTGTTGGCTGAAGCCTTTGCGAATCGCGTCTTGGTGTGAGCCGGAGAAGGCTGTGTGGACCAGATCGCCGACATAGGGATGGCGCGGATGGACCGGCAGCTGGTTGCATTCTTCGACGACCTTGCGCACGGCATCGATGTCGGAAAAGTCCAGCTGCGGATCGACACCCTGGCTGTACATGTTCAACGCTACGGTCACCAGATCGACATTGCCGGTGCGCTCGCCGTTGCCGAACAGGCAGCCCTCGACGCGATCCGCACCGGCCATCAGGCCCAGTTCGGTGGCGGCCACGCCCGTGCCGCGGTCGTTGTGGGTGTGCAGGCTAATCAGCACGCAGTCGCGCTTGTTGATCTGGCGGCCGAAATATTCGATCTGGTCGGCATAGATATTCGGCGTGGCGGCCTCAACGGTGGCCGGCAGGTTGAGGATCAGCTTCTTCTCAGGCGTCGGTTGGAATACGTCGATCACCGCGTTGCAGACCTCGACGGCGAAGTCGGTCTCAGTGGAGCTGAACACCTCGGGCGAATATTCGAAGCGCCAATCGGTTTCCGGCGCCGCATCGGCGAGACGCTTGACCACCTGCGCAGCGGCGACGGCGATGTTCACCACACCAGCCTTGTCTTGGTTGAACACGATGCGGCGGAAGCTCGGTGCCGTCGCGTTGTAGTAATGAACGATGGCCCGCTTGGCACCCTTGAGCGATTCGAAGGTGCGGGTGATCAGGTCCTCGCGAGCCTGGGTCAGCACTTGAATGGTGACATCATCCGGAATGTGCCCGCCCTGAATCAGCTCGCGAACGAAATCAAAATCGGTCTGCGATGCCGATGGAAAGCCCACTTCGATCTCCTTCAGGCCGATCTGCACCAGCGTCTTGAAGAAACGCATCTTCTTCGCCGCGTCCATCGGCTCGATCAACGACTGGTTGCCGTCGCGCAAATCGGAGCTCAGCCAGATCGGAGCCTGAGTGATGGTCTGCGATGGCCAGGTACAGTCAGGCAGATTGATCACCGGAAACGCGCGATATTTGTTTGAAGGATCTTTGAGCATGGTCATGGCGATTTCCTTGAGCAGCTCCCCGAAGCGCGGCGCGAAGCAGGGAGGGCAGAGCAGGTCGATGCGTAATTATGGTCCGAATGTAGGGCGCAGCTATCGGATATTGCAACTGTCTCGAAAAAAATGGTGAAAAACACTAATAAAAATCCATAAAGGAAAATAAACAGTCGATTGGTCGCCGTAATCGAAGATTGATTGCTCGGCTCGATTGCGGCCCCGTGTCGCACTCACCCTGCGCCTCGGGGCGTGCGATCATCCGGCCACGATGAGCAGTAGCCGATCCACGGCAGGATTTACGTGAGACGCAAAGGACAGTTCACAGCGGGTCTCTGGCTTGGCCTTTTTGCCATGCTGATGATCCATGTGGGACCGCTCTATTCAGCGTCGCAGCTTAAGGCTGCCCAGCCCGACGCTGCAGCTCCGATCGCGCACCAGCATCATCATCACGATGCAAAAGGTCATCCGTCAGCGGTGCATTCTCCATCGCGCTCGGATAGCCAGCCGGCCTGGCTCGCTTCGCTCGACCTCTGTGGTTACTGTGAGCTGTTGACGCTGAGTCCGCCGTTGGTGCTAGCCTTCGCACCTGCGTTGCCTTATTTCGCGCCTGTTTACGCACGGCTGATTCCTCAACAGCCGCTGCCGGCCATGCCACGCCTCACCGGCGGACATGCGCGGGCGCCACCCATATTCCGCTGCTGATTTCCGAGCCGCTAACGCGCGGTTCCTCCTAAATCTCAGAAGTGGAAGATCTTTATGTCCAGAATCACCCCTGTGCGGGCGGTAGCCTCGCGTCTGCCCGTCAACCTTTCCCTTCAGCCTTTGCGCTTGCGTTGGCAGTTGGCTCACCTCGCGCTGTTAAGCGCCTTGGCGGGTCATGGCATGGCCGCTGAAGCCAACCCCGAATCGACCATCCAGCTCACGCCCATGATTATTACCGGCGTGGCGCAGCAATCCCCGCTTAAAGTGGTCACCGATCCGAAGATCCCGCGCCAGCCAATGCCGGCCAGCGACGGCGCGGATTATCTGAAGACCATTCCGGGCTTCTCCGCGGTGCGCAACGGTGGAGTAAACGGCGATCCGGTGTTCCGCGGTATGTTCGGCTCTCGGTTGAAACTGCTCAGCAATGGCGGCGAAATGCTGGGTGCGTGTCCGAACCGCATGGATTCGCCGAGCTCCTATATCAGCCCGGACACCTTCGACAAGCTAACCGTCATCAAAGGCCCGCAAACCGTGCTCTGGGGGCCCGGCGCTTCGGCGGCCACGGTGCTTTTCGAGCGCGAGCCGGAGCAGTTCAGCGAACCCGACTATCGCCTCAACGCCAGTCTGCTGACCGGCTCTAACGGTCGCTTCGACCGCAACCTGGACGCCGCCGCGGGTAGCACACAGGGCTACGCGCGGCTGATGGCCAACAGCTCACAGGCTGACGACTACGCGGACGGCGATGGCGATACCGTGCCGTCGCGCTATGACAAATGGAACACCGATGTCGCGCTCGGCTGGATGCCGGATGCGGACACCTTGGTCGAGCTGACCGCAGGCCGTGGCGACGGCTTCGCCCGCTACGCCGGACGGGGCATGGATGGCAGCCAGTTCCAGCGTGAAAGTCTCGGGCTGCGCTTCGAGAACACCAACATCGACGAGACCTTCTACGGGCTGGAGGCGCAGGTCTATTACAACTACGCCGACCACGTCATGGACAACTACAGCCTGCGCGACTTCGTTCCGACGATGATGATGACCCAGCCGACCCTGTCGCGGGTCGACCGCCGCACGCTCGGTGGCCGGCTGGTCGGCACCTGGCAATGGTCCGATGTCGACTTGAAGGCCGGCATTGATGCGCAGCGCAGCGAGCATCGCAAGGTCATGAACCCGACCGGTGCGGTCAATCAGATGGTGGCGGCGGCGGGTAGCGACGCGCTGCCTTGGGTGCCGGATGCCGTCCTGCACAGCTACGGCCTGTTCGGCGAGCTGACCTGGCAGCTCAGCGAACGCGAGAAAGTCATCAGCGGTCTGCGGCTGGATCTGCACGAGGCGACCGATGAGCGAGCATTCTTCAACAGCCATCACCCGACGCTGAAGAACATGATGGGCATGCCGGTCAGTCAGGATTGGACCAATCCGACGGCAGGGGACACCCGGCGTGACACGCTCTACAGCGGCTTCATGCGCTACGAAAAAGAGCTCGCCAGCATGCCGGTCACCGGGTACGCCGGCCTCGGTCATGCCGAACGGTTCCCTGATTACTGGGAGCTGTTCGTCTCCAACCCCGGTCCGGTCGGCAGCGTGCAGCCGTTCGATTCGGTGCGGCCGGAGAAGACCACGCAGCTGGATATCGGCCTGCAGTATGCCGATGGCCCGCTGCAAGCCTGGGTCTCCGCGTACGCCGGCTTGGTCGAAGACTACATCCTGTTCAGCTATGTGCCCGGCGTGATGCCCAGCATGCTCCGCGCGGAGGTAAGCAACATTGACGCCGCCATTGCCGGTGGCGAGATGGGCGCAAGCTACCGGTTCACCCGCAGCTGGAAAGGCGATGCGAGCCTTGCCTACGCATGGGGAAAGAACCGCAGCGATGACCGTGCCATGCCGCAGATCCCACCGCTGGAGGGGCGGTTTGGCCTGACCTACGAGCGTGACGACTGGAGCACCAGTGGCCTCTGGCGAGTGGTCGCGTCGCAGGGCCGGGTTGCAAAAAACCAGGGTACCGTCGTCGGCAAGGACTTCGACGAGAGTGCTGGCTTTGGCGTGCTGGCGGTCAACGGTGCCTATCGTTTGGATCAGCACTTCAAGGTGAGCGCGGGAGTGGACAATCTGTTGGACAAAGCCTACAGCGAGCACCTCAACCTGGCCGGCAGCGCTGGCTTCGCCGACTACGGGCTCGACGCAACCCGTCGTGTCAACGAGCCGGGCCGCACCTATTGGGCGCGGGTCGACATGAGCTTCTGACACGCATTGTCAGCAGGCATGAAGCAGCCAGCGGTGATCTTTCACTGCTGGCTGCAATCAGCCGTCCTGGGTCTTGCCGCCGTCGCGCCGGTCGCTCGGTTGGGGCAACTGCGGCATCGGTCGGCTAAGCAGCTGGCTGACCGAGCCATAGCCCTCGCGCATGTCCGCACCGCTCGGGTGCTGGAACACGCGCAGGCCGAACTCGGGCAGGATCGCCAGTAGGTGATCGAAAATGTCTGACTGGATGGCCTCGTACTGGGTCCAGGCGACGGTGTTGGTGAAGCAGTAAATCTCGAGCGGCAAGCCGTCAGCGGTAGGGCTGAGCTGGCGCACCATCAGGGTCATGCTTTGGTGAATGCCTCCATGGCTGCGCAGGTAGCGCTCTACGTAGGCACGGAAGCTGCCAATGTTGGTGATGCGTCGAGTATTCACCGGCTCCTTGCCGCGCTCTTCAAGCTTGGCATTCCACTCGTCAATCTCTCGGCGTTTTTCGGTGAGGTATTCATCGAGCAGGTTGAAACGATGCAGGCGCTCGCATTCGTCGCTGCTGAGAAAATGCACGCTTTGCTGATCCAGAAATAGGCTGCGCTTGATCCTGCGGCCGCCGCTTTCCTGCATGCCCCGCCAGTTCTTGAACGAGTCGCTGATAAAGCGCTTTGTCGGGATGTTGCTGATGGTCTTGTCCCAGTTCTGCACTTTTACCGTATGCAGAGCAATGTCGATGACATCGCCGTCGGCGTTTAGCTGAGGCATTTCCACCCAGTCGCCAACACGGATCAGGTCGTTGGAGGTGATCTGCACGCTGGCCACCAACGAAAGAATGGTGTCCTGAAATATCAGCATCAATACCGCCGCCATGGCCCCAAGGCCGGACAGCAGGATCAGCGGCGAACGGTCGATCAGGGTGGCGATGATGAGGATGGTGGCGACCGCGTACAGCACGATCTTGACGACCTGCAGATAGCCCTTGATGGGGTGCACATGCGCATCGGCGCGGCGCTGGTACATCATGTTGATGATGTCCAGCAACGCACCCAGGGCGAGGGCGATGGTCAGCACGATGAAGCCACCGCAGACATTGCGCACGACGGTGACGGCCGCTTCCGGCAGGCCCGGTACGGCATTCACTCCAATCGACAGCACCAGCGCCGGCACGATGTTGGACAACCGGCGAATGATGCCGAAGTCCTGCAGCTGAGTTTCGCGTGTGCTGCGCAGTATTTTGTACAGACCGCTCACCAGGATGCGCTTGACTACCCAGTTGGCCAGCCAGGCCGCGAACACTAGCGCCGCGCTGGCGACCAGCGTCTCCAGTTCGGCATGCTCGCCCAGCCATTCCAGCCAGACCTTCATTTCTTCCTGCATCGTACCGCTCCGTCAGTTGGCGTCAGACCACAACCACATGCCAGGGGGTGTCCTGTCAGCGGATGAACTCGCGGCTAATCGAGCGGAAGAGGTCGGTCCCTGCCTGTTCCATCCATTCGAACGCAACCATTTCGCGCGAAACGATGCTGGCACCGGCTTGTTGCATGCGTGCCAGACCAAGCGCTTTGTCGCTGGCGCGGCGCGATCCGACAGCCTCTTCGACCACGAATACCTGATTGCCGCGAGCCAGCAGGTCGAGCACGGTCTGCAGTACGCAGATATGGGTTTCGATGCCGCTGATGATGAACTGCTTGCGGTCGCCACCGGGACGCCTGAACAGTTCGCCATCGCGCGCTGCGGAAAAATGCAGCTTCTCGATGATCGTCTCGTCAGCCATGCCATCGCGCAGCGCTGCGATCGTAGGGCCGAGGCCCTTGCTGTACTGCTCGGTGACCAGCACCGGCACACCGACGCATTGGGCAACCTGGATCAGCCAAGCGCTGTGCTCGGCCAACGTGGTGTGGTCTTCGATGGCGGGAAATAGCCGTTCCTGAATGTCGATGATGACAAGCGTCGAATCCTGCGCATTGATGAGCATAAGGGGTCCTTGGGGCGGGTCAGGGTTTGAACGCACCGATGAAGATCGACGGGTCGACCCGTGCATCGTTTAGGCTGACGTTCCAGTGTAGATGCGGGCCGGTGGCTCGGCCGGTGGAGCCGACCTTGCCGAGCACCGCACCACGGGAAAGCTCGTCGCCGACCTTCACATCAATCTGCGACAAATGGCAGAACATGCTGATCAGGCCTTGGCCGTGGTCGACGAACACAGTTTTGCCATTGAAGAAATAATTGCCAGTGAGAATGACCTTGCCGGCAGCCGGTGTCTTGATCGGTGTACCGGTCTTCGCAGCGAAATCTAGCCCGGAATGCGGGTTGCGCTCTTCACCATTGAAGAAGCGGCGCAGCCCGAACGGCGAGGACAGCGGGCCGTTGACCGGCTTGTCGAACAACAGGTTACTGGGCTGGCGTGGGCTGAACTGCCTATAGGCCCGTGTCTGTTCGTCCAGTTCGCGCTCGATACGTTTGAGGTCGGCCGGGTTGGGGTTGACCTGGCGCTGGTTCTTCAAGGTGATGCGCTGTTCGCGGTAGGTGCGCGGTTCGACGCGAAAGCCATGTGCCTGGCCGTCGACATCCAGCGACTGCTGACCGGCTTTAACGGACAGCGGGATGCCGACAATGGCGATCCAGCGCTGGTCATCTTCGCGAACCACCAGCACGGGTTTGCCGTCGTACCGTGCTGTTGGCGCGCTGGCATCGTTACCGAGGTCGATTACCGCGACGCCGCCGGGTACGGGTTTGTTCAGCAGGCGGGTGAGAAAACCTTCGGCGTGGACGGGAAGTGAAAGGCAGAGCAGCAGGGCAAGGGCAAAACGCATAAGAGTCCTGGGCAAAAAGTGGGTTAGTCCAGCAGTGACAAGGTGACGGGCGTCTGATGGTTGTCTTCGACCCTGACGTCCAGCTCGCCTTCGCCCAGACGCGCCTTGAGTCGTTGACCGGGCTGGGTCTGGCCCGCATGCCGAATAGCCTGGCCGCGCTCGTCGAGCAGGATGCTGTAGCCACGTGACAAGGTGGCGAGCGGGCTGACGACATTCAGCGTCTGCGCCAGTCCCTGTAAATGTTGGCGATGGCCTTTCAGGGTGTCCTGCATCGCTCGGGGTAGACGGCTGGACAGATGATCGAGGCGTTGGCGCAACAGGTTCAGGTTTCGGCCTGGGTGCTGGCCCGCAAGGCGTGTTTCGAGGCGGGCGAGGCGTTCCTGCCCGGCGCAGAGTCGACGGTCGATGCCGCGCAGCAGGCGTTGTTCAAGATCGTCGATGCGCTGGGCCTGTTGTTGCAGGCGCTCGCCGGGGTGTCGCAGCCGGCGTGTCAGGCCTTCGAGGCGCGATGCCTCGCGGTGTAGACGGTCCCGCATCCGCAGCAGCAAGCGCTGGCGCAGGCCATCGAGTCGCTGGCGCACGTCGGCGCTGCTGGGTGCTAGGAGTTCGGCTGCCGCGGAAGGCGTCGGTGCGCGTACGTCGGCGACGAAGTCGGCAATGGAAACGTCGGTTTCATGGCCTACGGCGCAAACGATCGGCGTCTCGCAGGCTGCCACGGCGCGTGCGACCACTTCTTCGTTGAAGCACCACAGGTCTTCCAACGAGCCGCCGCCGCGCGCCAGGATCAGCGCATCGAAGCCGCCACGGTCGGCCAGTTCCAGCGCACGGACGATTTGTGCCGTCGCTTCGCGGCCCTGGACCGGGGTCGGTACCAGCGTCAGGGCAACATGCGGCGCACGTCGACGGAACACCGAAATGATGTCGCGGATCACCGCTCCGGTAGGCGAGCTGACGATGCCAATACGTTGCGGATGAGCGGGCAGGGCGCGCTTGCCGGCGGCGTCGAACAAGCCTTCGGCGCTTAGCTTCTCTTTTAGCGCTTCGAAGGCCAGGCGCAGCGAGCCGTCGCCCGCTGGCTCGACGTTGTCGAGAATCAGCTGATAGTCGCCGCGGCCCTCGAACAAGGACACCCGTCCGCGTACTTTTACCGCGAGGCCGTCGCGCAATGCCTGACGCACACGCAAGGCGTTCTGTCGGAACAGCGCGCAGCGCACCTGGGCGCTCTTGTCCTTCAGCGTGAAGTAGACGTGGCCGGACGCCGGCTTGGACAGATTGGATATTTCGCCTTCTACCCACACCTGGGCGAAGACATCTTCGAGCAGCAGCCGCGCGCGACCGTTGAGCTGGCTGACGGTCAGCACTTCACGGTCGAGATTGAGGCGTTGGAAAGGATCTTTGAGCATGCCTGGGATGATAAGGGAAAAGTATGGTTAGGCGCTGAGGGCGAATGGCCAAACGGACAACAGGCGACGCCGCGTCGTTGACCTACGCTGAGTAGTCATTAAGCTGCGCCGCTTTCTTCGCCTCCTTTCGAGTCAGTCATGAGTCACAGTCAAGCGATCGTCGTGCCGCGTATCTCATCCTTTCCTGGCCATGAGGCCAAGGCGCGAATGGTCCTGCGTTGGCTTGCCGAGCGGCGCATCGTCGAGGCGCTGCCAACCACCTGTGGGCGCGGTGTTGGCGGCATGGCCTATGCGCTTGGATCGGGTGCGCGCAATGTTGTGCTGCACCCTGAGCGGTTGCCGTTCGCTGAGCCGATCAATGGCTTGGAGGTTGTGACCAAGCGCTGCATCTACACGCCGACCCGGGCGTTTGCCGAGGAGGCCGGATGCCCTGAATGTCGGCAAGAGATTGGTGAGGCGCTGTTCGAGAGTCTCGACGAGTGGATGCCTGCACAGACCGACACCTTCACCTGTCCGGAATGCGGGTACGAGGATGACATCAATGGCTTCCTGTTCATTCCGGCCTGCGGCTTTTCCAATCTTGGCTTCATCTTCAACGGTTGGGGCGAGGCTGTATTTGCCCAGCCCTTTCTTGACGAGTTCGCTGGACGACTGGGATTCAAGGTGGCGGTGGTGGTTGCGTAGAGGTGACCGGTCAGTCATTTGTTCGACGTAGCGAAGCGGAACGCGCGCGGCGGACCTTACAACTGCATTGAGCGTAATGGTGTGCGTGGGTATAATGCCGCGCTTCCTTTTTCCCGCCTGGGAGCCCCCGCCATGCTGCGTATCAGCCAAGAAGCCTTGACTTTCGATGATGTTCTCCTGATCCCGGGATATTCCGAGGTCCTGCCGAAGGATGTCAGCCTAAAGACCCGCCTGACCCGCGAAATCGAGCTGAACATTCCCCTTGTTTCGGCGGCAATGGACACTGTCACCGAAGCCCGTCTGGCCATCGCCATGGCGCAGGAAGGCGGCATCGGCATCATTCACAAGAACATGAATGTCGAGCAGCAGGCTGCCGAGGTGCGCAAGGTCAAGCGCCACGAGACGGCCATCGTTCACGATCCGGCGACCGTGACGCCTGAAACCAAGATCAGCGAACTGCTGCGCAAGGCGCGGGAGCTTGGTTTCTCTGGCTTCCCTGTGGTCTCGGGCAAAGAGCTGGTGGGTATCGTCACCGGGCGCGACCTGCGCTTCACGCCGAACGTCGGTGATTCGGTTGCCGCGATCATGACGCCGAAGGAAAAGCTGATCACCGTTCAGGAAGGCACCGGGCTCGAGGAAATCAAAACCAAACTCTACGAGCACCGCATCGAAAAGATGCTGGTGGTCGACGGCAACTTCCACCTGCGCGGCCTGGTGACCTTCCGTGATATCGAGAAGGCCAAGACTTACCCGCTGGCCTCCAAGGATGATCAGGGCCGCCTGCGTGTCGGTGCTGCCGTTGGGACTGGCGCTGATACGGCTGAACGTGTCGAAGCGTTGGCTGCTGCCGGCGTCGATGTGATCGTCGTCGACACCGCACACGGCCACTCTCGCGGTGTGCTCGATCGCGTTCGTTGGGTCAAGGATAACTTCCCGCAGGTCCAGGTCATCGGCGGCAACATCGCCACTGCCGAAGCCGCGCTGGACCTGGTCAAGGCTGGCGCTGACGCGGTCAAAGTCGGCATCGGCCCAGGTTCGATCTGCACCACGCGAATCGTCGCCGGTGTCGGCGTGCCGCAAATTTCCGCGATCGCCAACGTCTCCGCCGCGCTCGAAGGCACCGGCGTGCCGATGATCGCCGATGGCGGCATCCGCTTCTCCGGTGATCTGTCCAAGGCCATCGTGGCCGGCGCCAACGCCGTGATGATGGGCTCGATGTTTGCCGGTACCGAGGAAGCTCCGGGCGAGATCGAGTTGTTCCAGGGCCGCTCCTACAAGGCCTACCGCGGCATGGGCTCGCTGGGCGCCATGTCCCAGGCGCAGGGTTCGTCGGATCATTACTTCCAGGATTCCTCCGCTGGTGCCGAAAAGCTGGTGCCGGAAGGCATCGAAGGGCGCGTGCCGTACAAGGGCTCGCTGGCAGCAATCATTCACCAGCTGATGGGCGGCCTGCGCGCCTCCATGGGCTATACCGGTAGCGCGACCATCGATCACATGCGCACCCACCCGCAGTTCGTGCGCATCACCGGTGCCGGCATGGCCGAGTCCCATGTGCATGATGTGCAGATCACCAAGGAAGCGCCCAACTACCGGGTTGGTTGATATTTCTGTCGCTGGAGGCTGATCGCCGAGCGGCTGGATGGGCAATGTCTCGTTCAGCCGCTTGCGTTCAGCCTTCAGCCGTTTTTTCCAGGGGAAAAAAATGGCCCATCAAGACATTCACGCTCACCGCATCCTGATTCTGGACTTCGGCTCGCAGTACACCCAGCTGATCGCCCGTCGCGTGCGCGAACTCGGCGTCTACTGCGAATTGCATCCGTTCGACATGAGCGATGAGGACATTCGCGACTTCGCGCCGCGCGGCATCATCCTGGCTGGTGGCCCGGAGTCCGTGCACGCCGAAGGTAGCCCGCGCGCGCCGCAGGCCGTGTTCGATCTCGGCGTACCGCTGTTCGGTATCTGTTACGGCATGCAGACCATGTCGGAGCAGCTCGGCGGCAAGGTGCAGGGTTCGGATGAGCGCGAGTTCGGTTACGCGCGCGTCGACTTGGTCGGCAAGTCCAAGCTGTTCGACGGCATCGAAGATCATATGGACGATGACGGCGTGTTCGGCCTCTACGTCTGGATGAGCCACGGCGACAAAGTAACGACGCTGCCGGAAGGCTTCCACATCCTGGCCAGCACACCGAGCTGCCCAATTGCTGCCATGGGGGATGATGACCGTCGCTACTATGGCGTGCAGTTCCACCCGGAAGTGACCCATACCCGCCAGGGCGGGCGCATTCTGTCGCGTTTCCTGCTGGAAATCTGCGGCTGCGAAGCGCTGTGGACGCCGTCCAACATCGTCGATGATCTGGTCGAGCAGGTTCGCAATCAGGTCGGTTCGGCCAACGTGCTGCTCGGTCTGTCCGGCGGTGTCGACTCCTCGGTGGTTGCGGCGCTGTTGCACAAAGCCATCGGCGATCAGCTGACTTGCGTGTTCGTCGACAACGGCCTGCTGCGCCTGCACGAAGGCGACCAGGTAATGGCGATGTTCGCTGAGAACATGGGCGTCAAGGTGATCCGTGCCGACGCCGAAGCCCAGTTCCTCGATAACCTCGCCGGCGAAGCTGATCCGGAAAAGAAGCGCAAGATCATCGGCCGTACCTTTATCGACGTGTTCGATGCACAGGCCAGCAAGCTCGACAACATCCAGTACCTCGCTCAGGGCACCATTTACCCGGACGTCATCGAGTCCGCGGGTGCCAAGAGCGGCAAGGCCCATGTAATCAAGTCGCACCACAACGTCGGTGGCCTGCCGGAGGAGATGAACCTCAAGCTGGTCGAGCCCCTGCGCGAGCTGTTCAAGGACGAGGTCCGCAAGATCGGCCTTGAACTCGGCCTGCCTTACGACATGGTCTACCGCCATCCCTTCCCAGGCCCGGGCCTGGGCGTGCGCATTCTCGGCGAAGTGAAGAAGGAATACGCCGACCTGCTGCGTCGTGCTGACCACATCTTCATCCAGGAACTGCGCAACTTCGACTGGTACCACAAGACCAGCCAGGCCTTCGTGGTGTTCCAGCCGGTCAAGTCGGTGGGTGTCGTGGGCGATGGCCGCCGCTACGCCTGGGTCGTCGCCCTGCGTGCTGTAGAAACCATCGACTTCATGACTGCACGCTGGGCACATCTGCCGTATGAGCTGCTGGAGAAGGTCTCCAACCGCATCATCAACGAAATCGACGGTATCTCACGCGTGACGTACGACGTATCAAGCAAGCCGCCAGCGACGATCGAGTGGGAGTGAAATCAGGTCCTTCGGGGACTATCGGTACCTATCGATATGATGCTCTAACGTATTAATTTAGAAGAAAGTACGTCACGGCATCTATCGGTGACTATCGCTGAGCAGCAGAACGCTCTGGCGGTAAGGGTGACGGTAGGAATCGGAAGCCGGATTAAGACCCTCCCGTTTACTGTCGAGACCAAGCCGGTCTTTGACGGTAAATCTCTCCTTGGGAAAGCTTGCGCCATGCGGCTTTCCCGGCATCAGCAGGTCTCCTGGCCCTTGACGGTAAAAGCCGTCATGAACAGGAGGAAAAGCCTCGATGATGACCGACACTGCACTGCGCAATCTCAAGCTCAAGGCCAAGCCCTACAAGGTTTCCGACCGCGATGGCATGTACGTGACGGTATCGCCTTCCGGTACCGTCACCTTTCGCTACGATTACCGTCTCAACGGGCGCCGGGAAACCCTGACCATCGGACGGTATGGCCCTGCGGGCATTTCGTTGGCCATGGCTCGCGAGAAGTTGCTCGATGCCAAGCGCCTAGTTGCCCAGGGCAGCTCACCCTCCCTGGAGAAGCAGAGGGCCAAGCGACGCCTAACTGCCGCCAAGACGTTCGGCGACTTGCTGAAGAGCTGGCTGACCGATGCGCGTATGGCCGACAGTACGCGGGCAATGCGCAAGAGCATCATCGACCGTGACATCCTGCCGGTGTTCGCAAACCGACTCCTAACCGAAATCACACCGGGCGCTGTGCGCCAAAGTGAAGGCTCGTGGTGCGCCGGCTACGGCCGTCCATATTCGAGATATCGTGAAGCAGGTATATGCGTTCGCCACCCTGCACGGGGAGAAGGTCGAGAACCCTGGCAACGATGTGAAGGCGGCGTCGATCGCCACCTTCGTTCCGAAGGATCGAGCACTGACCCCGACTGAGATACGCCTGGCTTTCCATCAACTGGAGTCGATTGCGGCATACCCCACCATTCGATTGGCTTTGCGCCTGGTGCTGCTAACTCTGGTGCGCAAGAGTGAGTTGATCGAGGCGACCTGGGACGAAGTGGATTTTGAGAACGCTACCTGGACGATCTCGAAGCATCGGATGAAGGGGCGTAACCCCCACGTGGTCTACCTGCCGCGTCAGTCCTTGGACATTTTCGTAGCGCTGCACACCTGCGCTGGTGGCTCCAAATTTGTGCTGCCGTCTCGCTATGAGATTTATCGCTGCATGTCGCATGCAACGTTGAATCGGATCACCCAGCTCATCGCAGCGCGTGCCAAGGAAGCGGGGCTGCCATTGGAGCCGTTTACGGTTCACGACCTACGTAGGGCGGGATCAACGCTGCTCAACGAAGTGGGCTTCAATAGCGACTGGATCGAAAAGTGTCTGGCGCACGAGGATGGACGCTCCTCACGTTCGGTCTACAACAAGGCCGAGTACGCAGAGCAGAGGCGCCACATGCTGCAGGAATGGGCGGACATGGTCGATGCCTGGATCGATGGTCGGACTCATGTGCCGAAACTGCTACCAGAGAATGTGTCGGTGCCAGTGTTGAGCGCTGCCGTTTAAGGGAATGAACGGGTTGTCACTTGACAACCCGTTATGTCATGCGAATACTGGAGATCAACAATGCCCCGTCCCTTGCACCCGAAGAAAGAGGTCGAAGAAGCGCTCAAGCATGCCGAAGGGCAGGGTTGGCACATCGAAGTAGGCGGCAGTCACGCTTGGGGGCGGATCTACTGCCCCTACAACGATGAGGAATGTCGCTGCGGCGAGTTCTGCATCACCAGCGTGTGGAGTACGCCGAAGAGCCCCAGCAACCACGCACGCGCCTTGCGGCGCGTGGTGGACAACTGCACCACGCATCGTAAGCAGCAGGATCCTGGCGACAGTGCAGAGGAGTAGCACCATGGAATACACCTTCACCCTGAAATACCAACTTGCCGACGACGACCGCAACCCGGATGTGCTGGTCGAGCGCCTGGGCGAAGCAGGCTGTGACGATGCCCTGATAGGTATTGGCCAGCCGGGGCGGCTGGCTCTGGAGTTCACCCGCGAAGCCAAGAGCGCAGATGCGGCTGTGCGTAGCGCACTGGCTGATGTGCGTAGTGCCGTGCCCTCGGCCAGGCTGATCGAGGTCGCCCCGGATCTGGTCGGTCTTACCGATGTGGCTGAAATGGCCGGGGTATCGCGGCAGAACATGCGCAAGCTGATGCTGGCCAACCCGGGCAGCTTCCCGGCGCCGGTGCACGAGGGCAGTGCGTCGATCTGGCACCTGGCTGACGTGCTGACCTGGTTGCAGACCAGAGGCAGTTACTCGCTGGCCAGGGATGTTCTGGAGGTGGCGCGAGTGGCCTTGCAGGTCAACCTGGCCAAGGAAAGCCGGCGCCTACCTCGCTCGGCTTCTAAGGAGCTGGAAGCTCTAGTTGGTTAAGGCCATCGTTGGCCTCATTCCTGATCCGAACTCGCCCGAACCGGGCGGGTTTTCCGTACACGGACATCCGGGCCGCTGATTTCTCCGCGAGGTGCCTGCTTGCGCTCCTCGATCCATGCTTCGATCTCGGCCAAGTCCCACACCACGCAGCGTGGTGTCAGGTTAAAGCGTCTAGGGAACTCGCCACGACGCTCCATCTCGTAGATGGTCGTCTCAGATAGCGGGATGATCTGCCTCAGCTCTTGTCGCCGAATGGTGCGCCGGAAGGGAAGGGGGCTTCGCTTCGGAAACTGCGGCAGTGCCTCGTAGGCTTCCGTGTCAGGCATCGGAAAAGACTGGACGGACTCGGGGATTGACGCGCCGGGCGTAGGCGACAGATGTTCCATCTCGGACTCCGTGAGTCTGGTTGGATGGGGCATCGTGCGGTTCAGTGCTTATCGGGACAACCCGCTGCGGCCTACAGGGGCAGACTTGGTGCGATTATTGGCTGCTAGATAGCTTTCAGTGATGTTATTTCATCGCTGAAGTTGTGGCAGTTCTCCAGTTAATTCGATCCTGCTCCCTTATCCCAGCAGCTCAGCCGGCTGCACGGGAGTGCAGCCGGAGGGGATCATTCTGTAGGTGTAGATTTTTGTGCCTTCTTTCGTGATGCTGAAGAAGTCAGCGACGGCAGGCACTCAAACAGACGTTCCGCATACACAAACCCCATACGTCTGACGGCACTCTGATCGAAATACAGCAGCCAGGCCGCGAGTAGCGCCATCGAAATAAGCAGCGTCAAGCCAGCGGCGAGCCCCGGGTCTGCAAAATGCACGGGGTAAAAATGGGGAGGCGTTATCTGCAGAACCTTTGCAATCAGCAATCCGTAGAGGATTCCCAGGAGGCTCGACAGGATGCCGACGGGCTTCATCGCCAGCATATTGCGGTGGAATCCGTAGGCAATATTCTCTTTCAGTAGGAGTTGCTTATTGGTACGCGTGAGTTCGCGAAGTCGCTTGGTTGCTCCGATGTAGATGTCGTCCGCTTTGTCAGGGTTCGCTGATTCTTCTTCTGCCGTTGGTATGTCAATACCCAGTTTAGTAGTGATCGCAGAGTGGTACCTCTGCTTGCTGACGCTATCGAGAAAATTGTCGCGATGCCGCAGGGCTATGGTTGTAGGCATGCCGCCCCATTTTTTGACTAAAAGCTCTTCAAGCTTTTTACCGCGCCCACGTGCCACGCTCGCAAGCGCGTAAATGGCGCCGCAGCCGCCAAGTAAACCGATAACGCCTGTGAGCACAGGATGCTTTGCTCCGTATACGCATAGCAAAGGGACGAGCAATGGCAACGCCACGAGAAGACCTGGAACCACGCGAGCCTTGCGCTCGTACGGGTCTTTAACTAGTTCGAAAATTGTTGTCATGGGAGGTCAGGCCTGGGCTGTCAAAGCATCGATGTAGGGTTGGATTTCATCTCGATTTCTCAGCGTGATCTGTTGCGCGAGAGGGTCTGGCGCTTCCTTGGTATGCAAGACCAAACGCCTTAGCGTGTAGTACAGAAAAGCTTGACGGCAGGGAAGCTTGACCTGCCCTTCTTCCATGCCGTAATCCAGTTCCAGTACTCGTTTTTTGGCTGCAGGCAAATCGGGATGCGGTGCAAGCACTAGCGTCAGCACGGTGTGCCAATGAGCATCCTGGCTGGAGTCCACATGACTCGGTTCGAAACCTTCGATGTGCAAAATTCGAGCGAGAACAAAATCGCTGAAGCGCTGACGCTTGTGGCAATACGCTCGCACGTGCCAGCGAAAACCATCATTGCCGAGAGCGTGTGGCGAAAGCTGTCGGATTGACTCGTCTAGAGACGTCATGGACTGGTAGCTCACTCGAATAGCTTCCTGCTGCCGAATAGCCCGGACCACTGCTTCTACGGTCTCTTCATTGATCGAGCGCCAGGGGGATGGAGCCCAATCTGTTTCGGGGGCTGAGCCAATATAGCTGGCTCTCGGTTCGACAACGCCCATCTTGGTTGCCAGCAGTTCCGCTAGATAGCGTTGAGCCGAGCTTCGTTGGTAAAGCGGTTGAAAGTGTGAGGTGGCGGCGTAGGTCTTGGAGCGACGGTCATAGGTCAGATTGTTCGGCGCCAGCTCTGTGTACTTGGCAATGTCCAGTGATGCCTGAGGAACCGATATGGCGAAATGCTCGGTGAGATCCATCCGATTGATGCGTCGCTCCCAGCGCAGACGAAAATCGATGAATTGCAACCTGCTCTCCAGACCCCAGCTCAAGCTCTTGGGCTCAGAGAGTTCGACATTAGTATTCGAGGCTTTGTTCATAGGCACCATCTAAAAAGTAGACGGATATAAAAAATATCCGTACATTAAGTGTACGTGACTGCTGCTTTGGTCGTCTACCTGGAGACCCAGATGCCTACAACCATCACATTCTTTCCCGTAGACAACGGGGATATGGCCCTCATCAAGTTTGGCGATGTGGACGCAGCCACCCTGCTGATCGACATAAACATTAGGCAGGACGCTGACGACCCGGATGGGGTGGCACGTGATGTCGCCAAGGATCTGCGGGATCGTTTGAAGCGGGATGAGAACGGAAGGCCTTATGTCGATGCATTCTTGCTGAGTCACCCGGATCACGATCATTGCCGGGGGCTGACGCAGCATTTCTATCTGGGACCGCTGGACAAGTACCCGGATGACAAAAAGGACGATAAGGACAAGAAAATCGTGATCCGCGAGATGTGGTCGTCCCCCATCGTGTTTCGACGCGCCAGCAAGACGCACACCCTGAGTGACGATGCCAAGGCATTCAACACGGAGGCGCGTCGGCGGGTGCAGGTTAATCGCGATAAGAATTTTGCTGTTGGGAGCGGTGATCGTATTCAGATCATGGGCGAGGACATCGACGGAAAAACTGACGATCTCACTCCGATTGTGCGGAGGGTAGACACGAGCTTCTCGACGATCAATGGCAAGACTTCTGCGTACTTCTCCGCGCTTCTTCTGGCGCCCTTGGATGTCCAGGACGACGAGGAAGAGGAGCAGAATCTGATCAAAAACCAGTCAAGCGTGATCCTGAACATCACATTGGCCGCTGACGCACAGACGCCAGATGGCGCGAAGTTTCTTACTGGTGGCGATGCTGAGGTCTTCATCTGGAACCGCCAATGGCAGCGCCACAAGGCTGAAGCCGATGTGCTTGAGTACGACATTATGCAGGCGCCGCATCATTGCTCTTGGCATTCGCTGTCCGAAGACAGCTGGTCTACCCATCGCGAAAAGGCCAAGCTCGACGCCGACGCTCGTAAGGCGCTTTCGCAGACTCGTGACGGTGCCATCATCGTTGCTAGTTGTAAGCCCATTGCAGACGACGACAGTGATCCTCCCTGCATCCGTGCAAAGCGTGAGTACGTCGCAATCGTGGGTGAAGCAAAAGGCGAGTTTTACTGCACGGGCGAATACCCGAGCGAAAAAGCTGTTGAGCCTCTCGTGTTTACCGTCACTACTCAGGGGGTGCAGCCTCCCTCGAAGAAAGAAGCAGGATCGAAGGCCGCAGCAGTGATCACCTCTGCGCGAACCCCCATGCCGCACGGCGCATCGTGATGGACAGGATTGCGGATGCACTGCGTCAGCTTCAGCGGCATCGAGGCCTGGTCCGCGTTGGGGAGCCAAGGGTAAGCGGTGAATTAACGCAGATCGAAGTAGATGTTGCTGTTGAGCTACCGAGCCGGTCTAGGCGCTATGGCGTATCCGAGACCGGTGTACGTTCGGTCGAGACATGCATTCTGGTCTTCGACAATGACTGGCCTCTATCCGCGCCCAAGCCTTTCTTGCGTACGGATTTTCCGCTCAACTTGCCGCACATCAACCCCCATCGCGAAGGCGAGTTGGTCTCACCTTGCCTGTTCGAGGGGGCATTGGACGAGCTGCTGCATCGGTTTGGTCTGGACGCGATTATCGATCAATTAATCGATTGGCTGCACAAGGCTGCAGCTGGGGCGTTGCTGGATCTTGAGCAGGGGTGGGAGCCAACGCGTCGAGACAGTTGTCCTTCGACCATTGTATTCAGCGCCGAGAAGGTCGCGTCCGCTGCTCCCGCTGACGGCTCGATTTTGATAGTTCCCGTAAGCTATGTGACGATTGATGATGGCCTATACGCCATCATCAATGCCGAACTGAGCGCCCAGGTCGATCCTGTGTTCTACCAGGACGCTCACAACGACAAGCTAGGTAAATGGGGAAACGGTCATACCGCGGCCTTCATCGCACGCGCTCCAATAACTGACGGCCTTCATCATGTGATCGAACGTTATCAACCGGAGACGGTTTTCGATCTCGCGACGTTGCTTGATCGAGCTGCGGAGCTCGGCATTGATCACGACGCTTTGGCCAGAAGTCTGGATGGTTTTTACGGACACTCGATCCTGGATATGCAACAGGACTCGCGCGGCTGGGTGCATGGTTTGTACGCGGTTGTGATTCTGACTGTGCAAAGGCCTGTATCGCTTGTGGGCTCACCAGGGCGAAGTATTGAGGTACTGCCCTATGTGGTGCGCTATGAGCTCAACGCTCAATCGCTCCTAGAGCGAAGCGCCACGGTTCACCCAGCCTTTCATGCGCATGCATTGTCTCCCGAACTGTTGGCAAGGACGTCCGGCATTCCAGCGGCGACCACATCTCAGCCGCTGGTCATACTCGGCTGCGGAAGTGTAGGGTCGAAAATCGCGATGCATCTGGGGCGAGCCGGTTTCGGTTCAATGGCTTTCGTCGACAACGAATCCATGTCGCCTCACAACGCAGCACGGCATGCACTCATTGAGCGGGCATCAGTGCTTGTCCCACCTCGAAAGGCTGCTCTGATGAAGACGGCCTTTGAGGAGTTGTCGCATCTTCAATCGCGCGCGTTCGACGCCGACGCAGTGAGCCTCCTAGTCGATCCAGCACAGTTCTCCACAGCTGTTCCGCAGGATGCAGCGCTTATCGTGGACGCAACCGCTTCACTTAAGGTGTTAGCCGCAGAAACACAGTCGACAGCGCTGGATCAATCACCTGCCCGGCTGGTACGGATCGCGATGTACGGTCAGGGCCGCTGTGTTGCAGTTTTGCTCGAAGGACTTGGCCGCGACGGTCGGGTTGATGACCTCACGGCATTCTTGTTCGAGTGCTGCCGATTTGTGCCGGAACTGCGTGCGTCGATTGCCGGTGATACTTCTGAGCCGACGCGTATCTTTGTGGGTGACAACTGCCGCTCACTGACCATGCCAATGTCTGATGCCGTCGTTTCGCGGTCTGCTTCACTGGCTGGGCTGCAACTGGAACGCTGGCTCATTGACGGGCTTCCGAAGGGAGCGACTCTTTGCGCTGGGATCTCGGATGCCGAAGGCCTCGGCATAGCATGGACTCGCACCGGCCTTGGTACTACCACTGTGCTCGATGTGGCGGACGATGGTGGTTGGAGCATTCGGATTCTGCATCCGGTCGCGCAAGCGATCCATGCTGATGCGCTGCGCTGGGGTGCGTTGGAAACAGGCGGTGCCTTGGTCGGCCGCATCTCGTTTGAAAATCGAACCATCATCATTGCGGGGCTTGTTGACGCACCGCCAGACAGCGTTCGAGAGGCCGCACGCTTCGTTTTGGGCACCGATGGGCTTGTTCAAAATTTGCGTACTGCGAATTCGACCTCTTTGGGATATCTCGCCTTTATCGGCACTTGGCACAGCCACCCGAAAGGCGGCGCTCATTCGGGTATAGACCGACATACGTTGCGCGGCATCGCCGAGGATGCTGGCGGTCTTCCTGCTGTGTCGTTGGTATGGACTCCGACAGGACTCACATGTGCGGTGGATCGCTGGTAGGTGGAGAACCACCGGCACTTCGTTGGTATTAGGCAAGAGGGATGTATGGCTGACTACTTTGAGATCGATTTTCTTGGCGTCGAAACAGCGAAGAGCGGGGATGCAATCACGCTGCGCTACTCGGTAAATGGCACCGAAGGCATACACGTGGTTGACGGTGGGTATCTGGATACCGGTGATCAGATCGTTGAACACGTGAAAACCTACTATGGCACAACGGTTATCGATCACGTGATCCTCACGCATCCGGATCGCGATCACGCCAATGGGCTTCGAAAAGTCTTGGAGCAATGTACGGTCAGGAATCTCTGGATCAATAGGCCGTGGATGTATGCAGAGCAGTTGATAGATCGATTCGAGACCTATGAGTCAGTGGAAGCGCTGAGGCGGAAACTACGTTCTGTCTACGATGCCACTGCAGCTCTTGAGGACATTGCGCTTGAGAAGGGAATCCCGATTCATGCCCCGCTTCAGGGGCAGAGCATCGGCCCCTTCACGGTGATGGCACCGACGCTAGGTCGCTACATGGACTTAATCGTGGATTCCACGAAGACACCTGAAGCTGTTGAGGAAGGTGCCATGGATAGTGCTCTGAGCAGCATTTTTCGGGCAGTTAAGGCTGCGACTTCCTACATCAAATCCTTGTGGGGCGACGAGTATTTTCCGTCTGCGCCAACTAGTCGTGAAAACGAAATGAGTGTAGTCCAGTCAGCTGTCCTGAATGGTCATCGCGTCATGCTTACTGGCGACGCCGGGCGTGAAGCGCTGCAAGAGGTGATTGACTACGCACCTTTTGCGGGACTTACGTTGCCCGGCATTCGGTATTTCCAGGTGCCGCATCATGGAGGGCGACACAATGTTTCGACTGAGATTCTGGATCAGTTGGTTGGCCGAAGGTTGGACAGCATGCCAGACAAACATACCTGGAATGCCATATGCAGCTCCGCTAAGGCGGATGAGGATCATCCACGGAAGTCGGTGATTCGCGCTGTACTGCACCGGGGTGGGCACTGGGCAGCAACCGAAAGCAAGAACATACGCATCGGGGCGGGTATTACCCGTGATGGATGGGTATCAATTCCCCAAGCAGCGTATCCCGAAGAGCAAGAAAGTTGAGTCTAGTAGAGGCGCGGCCCTGCTTTTTAGGCTCCAGAGCATGGGCAGTCTATGGCCCATTTATTTGTAGTAGGTCCGAGTCTCAATGAAACCACGGTCTTTCATTCGTGCGCTTGGTGACTACTGGGACATCGTAAGTGCCATCTGGTCTCGGTACGAAACCCGCACCCTGACCGAGCGCGAACTGCTACATATCGTACGCCCGTTCACTATCGGTACCGATCAGCCTGAGCAGGTTGCAGTCAAGCGCATGGTCGATATCGGCATCCTTTCGGAGTTCTCCCGCGGTGGGCAGGGCTATTCACTGAATCTGCAGATCGTACCCTTTGTGCAGTTTTTGCTTGATGAGCAGAGTCTGGGCTTGATCGAGGAGATCAGCGCTAACGCCAACAGGCTCGAGGGGCACCTTGAAGAGCTGGCTGCGGCCCTGCTCAGCGGTCGGCGCACGGGCTTTTTCGCCAAGTCCCAGGAGATGCAGTCGCGCTTTCAGACGTTGCGCCGCATGGTCGAATCTAATACGGGTGCTATCTACGCGCTGGTGGACAAGGCCAAGCGCTCGAATCAGGGCCAGCCGCTGGCCGAGCGTTATGAGCAGGTGATCAAGGCCTGGGACGAGTACGTAACACCGGCACTGCAGATGAAGAGCATGGGTGGGCCGTTCGATCTTTCGCTTATGCGCATTAAGCGCACTCTGCAGGAGTGGCAGCAGGACCCGGCGCTGCACCTGCTGAGCATGGATGATGCACGCTACGAGATCGACAGCATCCTGTTTCGCATGCTCGATTTTCGCGAGAGTCTCAATCATTCGATCGAGAACATGGCGAGCCATCTGGCGCCGCTGGTGCGCCAGGCGCAAATTAATGCGCGCATTGCCCAGGGAGCGGCGCTGGGCCTTCAGGACCTTGGCCACCACAGCAGCCAATTGGCGCGCAGCGACACTCTGGCCCTGCCGCCGCGCAAGCGACGCGTCCATAAGCCTGACCAGAATTCGCTGCAGGCCTGGTGGGCGCAGCTCAAGGAGCTACAGTCGATTGCCCCCGACGCGATCCTCGTGCGCGTCCCCTCGGCCGCAGCGCTCGAGGCCCGCGAGCGGCGGGAGATGTCCCCGCAGATGCTCGTGTGGCTGAAGAGTCAGCAGCCTGTCGAGGATGTCGTCGCGAAGCTGATGGCTCAATACCACAAGGCCCGGCCTGACTCGGTGTTGCGCGTGCTGACCCGCTTGACGATGGAAGATAAGACTGCGCCTTTCATCCAACGCCACGACGACATGCAGCACTACCGATTCGAGGACCTCGAAATCCGTATGAACCGGCGCTCATACAATGCCGAACCGGCCCCGCGGCGATTGGCCCCGATCGCCTTCTACAGCCATTACGAACCCTTGCCTATCCGAGAACCCGCCGATGGATGATCTGCCTCAGGACGAGTCTGCCGAGGATCTCGAGCTGTCGCTCGAAGATCGAGTGCGCGATGCCAGACACTATGCCCAGCGCCTCGAGCGAGAGCTCCGCCTGTTCTCCCGGATTGTCGAAGCGCTCGAGGCGGGGCGCTTTATCAGCAGCACCGACCGGATCAAGGAATATCGCGAGCTGTCGCGTTTTCAGGACACCTATGAGGTGTTGTTGCGCATGATGGGGCATGAGCTGCGACATCACACCACAGGGTTTTACTATTTGCAGCCGCGCGAGATGAGTCAGGCCCAGCTGCCCCAGCGCGAGCGCATGGCAGCAGCGGCGATCTTCTCCCTGATTGAGCACCTGTGCGACAAGGGATTGCCGATCGAATCGATGATCACCCATGAAGAACCCATCCTTCTCGACGACCTGGGAGCGATGTTCAGCCAGTGCCACGACCGGCTCACCCGTCTGGGACTGGGCAGTGTGGAGTCATTCATCGACAACGGCATTCGCCGGCTGGTCGACGTCGGGGTGATGAATGAGCGCCGTCTCTCCCAAGACAAGGTCGCCTACACCTTGGGCCTGCCGGCCTACTTCTACCTCGACATCTGCCGGAACCTGGCTGAACAGCATCAGCAACAGCTCGAGGCCCAAGAGCGCGGGGAAGACTATTCCTACAGCGACCGCTCGGTGGACGAGCTGGCAGACGAATTTCTGAATACCCAACCCGACGAAGACGACGAGACCCCGGAGTAACGATGCGCAGCAAAGCACTCAAGACCCGCTGGGGCGTGCGCCACTACGCCATGGTCAACTCTGGCAATCACATCATGTCGGTCTTCCCTATGGACGGGCCACTGAGCATCTGCGGACACAACAACTTGGGCAAGACCCAGGCGCTGCAAAGCATGCAGTTTCTCTTCTTTACCCACCTTGCACACATGCACTTCGGCGCTCACCAGGCCAACACCAGCCGCGCGTTCTTCTTTCCCAGCGACCACAGCTACCTACTAATGGAGGTGCTGACCCCCGACGGCGTGTTCATCGTCGGTGCTCACGGCAAGGGACCTACCGCCGGCAACGAATATGAACTGTTCGTGGCTAAAGGTGAGTTGGACATGGGTGATTTCGTCGACCCGATCAACCGCATACGCCCCTACAAGGAGCTGTTCCGGCACTGGTACGAACGGGGCATCGAGGTGCGCAACCTGACCCGAGAACAGATGCGCCAAATGCTCTACGGAGAGAGCGGGCGGGTCAAAGGCGGCGACTGGGACGTGACCATAGTGCCGCTGGCGAACGCCAACGAAAGGCGCTACCAGGTGTTCCGCCAGATCTATCGCAACCTGCTCACTCAGCAGCTACTCAAGAGCCGCGAGATCAAGGAGCTCATCCTCAACGTCTTCAGTGAAAAGCTGAGCAATGCCAATTTGAATTTCCTCGAGGTCCGCGAGCGCGCGTTCCAGCGCTTTCGTCTTGCCGAGCGGGAAGTCGAGCGACTTGCGTACCGTCGTGAGGACATCCTCGCCCTCGGCAAGGAATACGACGAATACACCGAACTTTCGCAAGAAGGCGGCTGGTTGGCGCGCGAGCTGCGGGTAAACCTGACCCTGGCGGTGGAGCGGGCACCGCTATGCATCGAGGAGCTCAACGCGCTTCACAAGGAAGAAATCGAAAAGCGCGCCAAGCTCAACGAACAGCTTAATAGCCGCATGCAAGAACGCGATCGAGCGGTCGAGCAGCGCATCACCTTGGCCGGCCGGCTGACCCGCCTCGACGAGTTACGTGAGCGCAATGCGATGACCTGCCGCGAGACGGTCGAGAAATCGATTCGCACACTGGCAGCCCAGCACGCCACGCTCAGCGATCAGTTGCGCCAGGCTGACATCTACGATGTGGCAACCGTCAGTAGCAGACTGCGCCACACTGAAAATGAAATTCGCAAGCTCAACAAGCGACTGGAGCAGGTCCGCAATGGAGACGGACTGTTGGATACCCAAGGCTTTGTCGATGCGGAAAAGGCCGAGCTGTCGCGGCTGCTTCGCAGCGACATGTTCAGCCTTGAGGCCGCAGCACTGACTGAAATCCACCCGGGCAGTTTCAACAATTGGGTACGCACCCAACTCATGTCGAAGGAAGGGCTGCTCAATTTACAGGGTTTCGAGTTAGACCTGACCGATCTGCCTCCAATGGATTTTCATAGCGATGATCCGGCGCAGCTGCAACAGTCAATCGCCATGTACCAAGAGGACCTGGCCAAGCTTCAGGGGCAACTCGAGGTTGCCCAGAACCAGACGCTCAAGCGTACCGAATTGGAGTCGCTGGCAAAGCAGCTGGGCAACCAGCAGGGCTACCTGCAGGAACTGACCGAGCTCGAGGCCTTGGAAACCACCGAGACTGTTGATCGCCAAGTGCTCGAGGGTGTGATGATGTGTCTCGCCCAGATCGACGAGTGGCTGCAAGGGCACCAGGAGCGGATCGAGGGTGCCACCCAGACCATCAACGTTATCGAGCAGAAGCTCAACGATGCCATCGAGCAGGCACGCCAGCTCAAGGACGTGCAGCAGCACCGCCAGATCCAGAGCAGTCCCTTTATTCCCGCTGAAGGGCTGAACGAGGACTTCGAGCGCGATCTCACCGGGTACAACTTCGGTGGCACGTTGAATCGGCTGGAGTGGATCAGCAACGCGCTCGACCGCATAGCCCTGACCATGAAGAACTACCAGCACTCGATCGTTGGCGACCTACCTGATCTTGCCCGACATGCGAATCTTAGCGATCTGGTGCAGCATGCACGTGAGCGGTTGGAAACGCTGCCGCAGATGCGTGAGATGCTCAAACGCTACCATCAGGAGGGCATTGCCCAGCTCTCGGGAGCTCTGCGCGATCTTTCCGAGAACTACGTGACGCTGGAACACGAGATATCGCTATTCAACCGCCGGATCAATGCGCGCAAAGTCTCGAACCTTCGTGGTTTCAGGTTAGATCTGAAGAGGAACGAACCGATACTTGAAGCCATTAATATCCTGTCCTCATATATCGCCCAGGCTGACGAAAACGAGACCGACCTGTTCGGCCAGCAAGACGGGGGCGCATCCCAGGCCGGGCTGGTGCGCGCTATGGATCGGCTGTCTCGTCTGGTTGAAGATGGTCGTGACGGTACCCTCGAGCTCGGCGACCTATTCGACATCGGATTCACCGTGGAAGAGGTCAACGGCAAGGTCGTTGTCTGCAACACACTCGACGAGCTGGCTTCTAATGGCTCGACCATGACGCTCAAACCGTTGTTGTATTTCTCTCTGATTCGCCACCTGACCGACCGCGGCGCCCGGGTCGAACCGTTCCTGCCGTTCTACTTGGACGAGATTGCTTCGGTTGATCCGAACAACCAGCGCACTATCTTGGCATTCAGCGAGAACCTTGGTTTCACCCCTGTGTTTGCATCCGTCGACCCGACTACCACGGTGCGCTATTGCATCAATATCAGTGAGTGTATCAACGCCGACAATCGTATCTATGTGACCCAGGCGGACTGGCAGCACTTCGATCACCACGAAGACGTCAAGCTGGGGCAGGCTCCGCAGCGAAGTGAGAGAGACGAGAAGTCCGAGGTAGACGTCGAGCAGTTCAGTGATAGCTTGCAGGTGGCGACCGCGAAGGCTCACACGGTAGCTCAGTCATGAGTCGGTCGAGAGAGCTTGAAATACTACAGCGGTTGCGCAAAGGGCCTGTCCCTGTGCGCAGTTGGCCGAAGGCACTTGAGGCTGTGCTCGATCAGCTCAGAGTCTCCGGCATCGTCACGGTGGGCCGTGTGCCCGGGCGAATATCGCCGCATGTGATTGTGCAGCATGCCGATTCTCTGGGGCAGCGTATTGCCCGGTTGCAGCCGCCCAAGGATTTGGAAAGCTGTTCGGTGCGCGGCTTGAACATTATCCACGGCGGCTCGAGCAAGCGCGGGGGGCGACTGCCCTCGCTCATGATCAGTTGTAGCGCTGGCGAGGCCGTCAGGTGGGAGGATGCACAGGGTAATATCCTGCAATGGGAATCGCCTTCACCGGCGTTTTTGAAGTTGCTATGGCACGACGAGCGCAGACCCGACGCGACCCCCAAGCCAACCGGCCATGTGGTGCTAGTGGAAAACCGTGACACCCTGCTGCATCTGCCGACACGGCTGCCGGCAGTATTGAGCGGCGCGCTGGTGGCTCATTACGAAGGTTGGCTATCTGATCGGCTGCTGGCGCTGTTGGTGTCTTGGGAGGGCGCGAAGATCTGGCTGCTGCCTGACCTTGATCCAGTTGGTCTAGCCAATGCCCGGCGCATAGCCGAAGCCTTGCCCTGTGCGGGTATGCTGGTACCACTTCTGAGTCCCGAAATAGTCGATCAGTATGGAGACGAAACCATCTGGCGGGAGAGCTTTGCCCTGGTCCCGGCGCTGCTTCCTTGGCTAGAGCAGCAGGACCCACCCCTGCGGGATCTGTTCGCCCTGCTCAAATGCAAGGGTAGAGGTGTTGAGCAGGAGTATTGCCTGGCAGTGCCCTCGACCGTACTTGAACCCATAGAACTAAGAAGGGGCTGATCGCCCGACTGACCAAGTCGCAGTGGCCAATCCGATTAGTCCGGTGCGACTCTATGAGCTGCTTCAGCGGCTCGGAGAAGAGCCGCTGAAGCTTTATTTAGTTTTCTTCGAGGTTATTAGCATAGATGTCACCCATTGCCTCGTACTTTGCTTTGATGAGATCAATTGGTGGATTCTTTGCCACAAGGTGCTTCTTGTTGAACAACGCCGGGAAAAATTCTCTGGCTAAGTCTGGTGGCACTATTGCGGTCGAAAACCACAAGTGATTCCAAGCTATAAACTCTCTTTCTGTTTCAATAGCAAAAACTGGTGAGGGCTGGAGCTTGCGGAGTTTTCGCGCCTGCTCCCTGCCGTCAATTGGGCGAGGTACGCGAACCTCATTGCCTTTCTTGTCCCAGCCTATCCAGTAGCTGTAATGGCCAACTCCGCCACCAGGCAGGACAGTCAGTTGAACGTAAGCTTTGTTGCGGAGCGGCAAGCGCATTTGGCAAATCCGCTGCATCAGGCGCATTGTGCTTTTTTGAAGGCGGTCTTTTGCGGGCTCGTTCTTCAAAGTGTCGAGCAGATGGTTCCAGTTTTGGTAGCCCAAGTGCTTTGCTTTGAGCTCCAGCTGACGACAGCGGGAAAGGTCGTTGGGCACGCTGTCCAGCTTCATGGCTCGAACCGCGTTAGCTACACATTCGAAATCGAACATCACAAATTTCCTCGACAAAATGCAGCCGTTAAAGCTTTCGCTTTGCTGAGCATGCTGCTTGCCGGGCGGGCCACAAGGGGAAAAATATGGGCTTCGATTTGAGCTGGTTTTCCTCGAGGCAGCAAGGCGGATACCAGAACCAGACTCGATCCTAGCAGCGGCCCTATAACGGATCAATATCTTCGTGCTGTTTGTGCGTATGAGAGACTTTCAATGGGCGACTGTTCATCTTTCGCCGCTGAGTTTTATCACTTCATTCTTTTTGACTTGAAGCTGCAAGTTCGTGTGTTCGCTATGCGTTAGTGTGCCTCGGCGTTCCGCCGTCGGGCTCGCGGGCGGCGCCCCGCGCCTCGTGCCGAGTCGCGGCCATTCGGCTTTGATCCCTGATACCTCCGGCCCTTGCGGGCCTGCGCGCTCCGCTTGCCGAGCCGTGGCATGGGTGGAGTGGGGGCGGTCTTGCTGTTGCCTTCACCGTATCACGGCGTCCTCGCCGTCAAGGGCTGCGCGTGCCTTGCACGCTGGCGTCCTGGCGGCCGTCGTTGACCCCTGACAGCTGCGCTGCGCCGTGCTGGCGCCGGTTCCGGGCAATTCCGCCCGAGCAACCGGAGCACGATTATGTCGCAACTTTCCTTTTCCTCGTTCGATGCCATGCTGCTAGTGCGTGATGCACAGGGGCGCTACCTGCCTGCGTCTGCAGATCAGCTCCTGGACATGGCGCGTCAGGTGATCGACCAGAAATACCAGCGTGGAGCGTTGTTCGCGTCGCCAGAGCTTGTCAAGGAGTACCTGTGCACCAAGCTGGCTGGTTTCGAGCACGAGGTGTTCGCGGCGCTGTTCATCGACAGCCAGCATCGGCTGCTCGAGTACGTGGAGTTGTTCCGTGGCACCATCGATGCGGCGGCGGTGTATCCGCGCTAAGTGGTGAAGGAGGCATTGCGCGTCAACGCAGCGGCGGTGATTTTCTCGCACAACCATCCGAGCGGAAATCCAGAGCCGAGTCAGGCAGACAAGGTGCTGACCCAGCGCCTCAAGGAGGCTCTGGCACTGGTGGATGTGCGCACGCTGGATCACATCATCGTGGGTGGCGCGGCGACAGCATCATTCGCGGAGCTGGGGCTGCTCTGACTGCAGGGGGCTTCGGCCCCCTTTTTTGCTGCGTCACAACCTGCCGACACTACATCACTTGTCGCTATTGCGTTCGCGCTGGCGCAGTCGCTTCACGTAGGCACTGTCTTTAAGTTCATCAGGGCTCAGATCCAATGCGCAGTTGACCAGCGAGGCCAGCGTGGCATCGCTGAGCCTGAGACCTTCGGGTAGCGGGCCACCGCTCTGCTCGCTGTTCTCCTCAATGGCGGCGAAGAGTGCCTTGAAGAAGTCCGCAGGCGAGTGGCGTGTGGCTGCGGTTGCGGCTCGAGTCAGCGGATTTGTGGCCTCCACTTCAGCGCCGTTTGCATTGCTGGTCACCGCTCGCACGAACTGTTCCAAGGTGGGCCAGTACTTCCACTCGAACTGGTTGCGAACGGTGTTCAGGCGCTCCTTCACATAGGCGTTGAAGAGGTAGTGATCCTTCGCTGCATCCTCAATTACGTTACAGACATGGTAGTGAGTGTCGCTGCTGAAACCCGATGTATTGTGCAGGTTGGAGCGGTGCTCCAGCAGTAGGGCCAGCTCCTCGGCTTTCTGTGCGATCTGCTGGTTGGTTTCTACAAGTTCGTCCCGTTGAGCACGAGCCCTGGCGATCTTCTCTGGGGCCCAGAATGCTGCGGTACTGAGCAAGAGACTCAGGAATACCGAGAGGGCCCGAGGGTGCAGGTGCAGTTTGTCGTACAGCTCACCGTAGGCCTCATTCAGCTCGAGGCGTCGCGCGAGCAGGCGATCAATGATGGCGTTTTCGCTGGGCAGGATGTTGTGCTCAACGTTGTAGGTTTTGTCGTCGATCAGGATGTTCTCGCAGGTTTGCTGCGGGGATGGGGTCGGTGCGGTACGCATGTGTCTTCTCTGAGTGGTGAGGATGCTTGGCAGCGTAATGAGCCGAGTTGCGCTTGTCGGTACCCCTGGGCCTGTTGTTCGGCCTGCTCTCAGGTACCTGTGTTTTTGGGCATCCCGGCCAATGGCCGGTCGCGCTGTCGTGCTGTGCATCGAGCCACGCTGCGCGAGTCTCGCCCCATTCGGGCTTCCATCGTTCCCTTACTGCGTTCGGCTGATGCCTTCGGCCCGGCTACGCAGGGCCTGCGCGCTGCGCTTGCGTGGCGTCTGCGCCAACGCTGTGGCCGTTGCCTGTCGATCCGCCTTTCCCTGACTTCATCACCTTGTCGCGACTGTAGCCCGCGGCCTTGAGCCGTCAAGGCGCGCCGTGCCGTGTCCTCGGCTGCGCCTGCGGGCCGCACCTCCCCGACGCTTGCCTCCTTGACGGCCCTCGTCCGCGCGCTCCTGACCGTCGCGGGCGATGAACTCAGGAAAGACGGTGGCAACGAGACCAGCCCAGGTCTCCGTGCCGACCCCACCGGAAGAGCCGAAGCGGGCTCCGAATCTAGGAATCCGGTGAGGGTGACCAGCAAACCTTGTCAGGAGAACGACCATGCAACTTGCTTCCCGTTTCTCGTACCGCTCCCCGGTACTGCGCTCGGAATCTCCCTTGTCGGATGAGCAGATTCGCGCCGTGGCCCCGTCCATCTGCGCCGAGGCCCCGCACGAAAGCCGCTCCGAGCGCTACAGCTACCTCCCGACCGCGACCGTGTTGCAAGAACTGCGCGGCGAGGGCTTCGAGCCCTTCATGGTGTGCCAGACCCGCGTGCGCCGGGACGACCGGCGTGACTTCACCAAGCACATGATCCGCCTGCGCCACGCCAGCCAGATCGACGCCCGGGGCGAAGCCAACGAAATCATCCTGCTCAACTCGCACGACGGGACGAGCAGCTAGGCGTTGATGACGAGTCCGGCCTGGTGCACAGCGTGGTGGGAACGGCAGCCAACGTTGCAAACGTTACCCAGGTCGACAAACTTCTGCACGGCGAGGAAAACATGGTGGGGGCCGATGCGGGTTATACCGGCGTGGAGAAGCGCCCGGAACATGAAGGCCGTGAGGTGATCTGGCAGATCGCGGCCCGTCGTAGTACGTACAAGAAGCTAAGTAAGCGCAGCGCGCTGTACAAAGCCAAGCGCAAGATCGAGAAAGCCAAGGCTCAGGTGCGTGCCAAGGTCGAGCATCCGTTCCGGGTGATCAAGCGCCAGTTCGGCTATGTGAAGACACGCTTCCGAGGCCTGGCGAAGAACACGGCACAGTTGGTGACACTGTTCGCGCTGTCGAACCTGTGGATGGTGCGCCGACATTTGCTGAAGAATGCGGGAGAGGTGCGCCTGTAATGTGGGAAATGGCCGTAGCTTGCACCGCCGCATTTGTGCCATGAATTTTGGCTGCGAGCAGTAGTGCTATCGTCGCGTCAGTGAGTGTCACTGGCTTCTCGCGGGCAGGGGAGGACGACTGCATTCTACGGCAGTCGTTCTTGACCGAGAAGTATTACGACATGGAGGTAGTAACTTATCGTCTATCTCATAATGCTGTAATGGTCGAGAGCAGATCAATGGTTTGAATGTAAGGCCTATTAACGGAAATTACTAATTGGTTTATGTGTGTTGGGTTGGTTGTTTTTTTGGGGGGGAGAGTATGAGTGTGGCTGGGGTCGGAGAGAATAAGGGATTAGAAAGGCGGTCTAGTGTTCTGGAGGTCTGGGCAAAGAAGAACGAGGAGTATTATGAGCGCGTCGAGAAAGAAAAGTCGGATGCGTTAGCGTGGGTAGTTAAATGTATAAGCGAAGGAGTGTTGAATTGTCTTGATGGCGTTGGGTCTCCGTTGTCCTCCGAGATAAAAGCGCACCACGGGGTGGAGCTGTTTGAGATGAATCGGAACTGGGTGGAGACTTCTCAGGGCTGGAGGTGCCCATGCTGCGATAGAAATAAGCTTGACGTGTCTAGGGTCGGAAGCAAAGGGCAAATACTCGCAAAGCTGGTTGAACATCATGATCATATGGAGGACGCCCTTAAAGCTGCGTTTAATAAGGTCTTTGTTGAGAGCGGTGTAGAGGTTCCAACAATTACTGGGCTGGCTATGGTTGAGCGAATGGCGCCGGCATTCTCGTCTTATGCTCGAATTTTGATTTGCGAGGATTGCAATAATGCTGATGCATCGGCGAAGAAGATTTTATCAGGGAAAGGCTATCGTGTTGAGTGGCAATCATTTTCCATTGGCCAAATTAAGCAATTTATCAGAATAGATCGTCACGTTCCGCATGAGATTGATGAGCTAAAGTTGATGGAGGTGTGGCGACTTGTGCGGCCAGCTTACGTTGCGAGAATGAACCTAGTATATAAAGTCGCTAAAGCTGCGGCTTTGCAGGACTATTGGTATGAAAGATATCCTGTCGGGGTGGTAGCAGTCCCGACGCTTTCGAATGGCTACCATAGATATGGCATTTTAGGGCTGGTCAATGAAGAGATATTTAGCCGTGAGATGCTGAAGGATAATATATCCCATAAATCTAATTGGAGCCGTTGGCGCACGGAGCGTAAACCTGCAGGGAACTGTCCTCCTTCAAATTATTTGGCAATGATTTTGTCATTGCCTGGGTGTGCTCGGATGTGGGGCGAGTTGAGTGATTCTTGGCGGTGCCCGATTTGCGGACGATCAAAATTTGAGGTTGTAACTTTTACGAAGGGAAAAGTTAGCTTTCAAACCCATTTGCCAGGCCGGCGCAGCGTAGCTTGGAGAAGCGTAGGGCAGATCTGCATGGCGTGTTGCAGTGTTGTCAAATCTATGAAATGGGAGCTTGAAAAAGGATACGGTGTGGATGTGAACGACACATTCAGCTGTATAACGCCAGATGAGCTGCGATCCATTATTACAGCCCGGTCTCACTCATCTCCATTCGTTAATAAGCAGAAAGCACAGAAGCTAGTTGATCGATGGCTGTCGTGCTGAGATGCGGCTTTCTGTTCCGACGTGTGTCCTCAAGATCGGTGTGGCTGATTTGGGATTCGGCTTTCCGCTTCAGTCATCAGTACCGCCGTGCTGCAATCAAGCGCGCTGGCAATCTTGAAGATGATCGCCAGCGTGTGCATATGTTCGCCGCGCTCGACCTTGCCCAGGTGCGAGCGCTCAATTCCCGCCAGGTTCGCAAGCGACTCCTGGGCAATACCGCGTTCCGTTCGCAGAGCACGCACCGCGGCGCCGAAGGCTTTCGCTAGCTCGGCATCGAAGGTGGTGGAACCGGCTGGTCGGCCAGGCTGGACGGATCGCTTCTGCATGGACACAAGCGTCCCGTCGAGGGATGATCAAAACCACGTTATATTTAACTCATTGCCTGGATTCTTGGCGTTTTCGTGCTTCTACGGAAACCTGTACTGGCTGATTTCATCAGAGCCGCGGAGGCGCCTTCGTGTCTTTCCCGATTCTCGCAATGCCGCTTCCACGTCTTGGCGCCTTTACGGGTTTGCTGGCATGCGCCTCCGTGCATTTGGGCAGATACACTCATCCGCATCGGCGGGTCGGCACTTCCGTGCAAAAGCGCTGTAATGCCTCGACGTCTTTCGGGATCCGGCTATGCCTTTGATCACCGACGCGCAACGCGAGCAGTTGTTGGCGAACGGCCGGGCGCAGGTTCAGGGGCGGGCCGGTGATCCGCTGCCGGTGGTGCGCCTGTTCACCCCCGATGCGCACGCGACTGCAGCTACCGGCGTCGCCTTACCAGGTTATGGCTGGCACTGTGATCGCCGGCGCGCTGGTGACGGGCATCAAGTCGGATCTTCCGGGTGATGTGATCGGCACGGTGACGGAGCCGGTCTACGACACGCCGACCGGCAAGCATTTGCTTATCCCGCAAGGCTCACGCATTCTCGGCCGCTACAACAGCCAGGTCAGCTACGGGCAGAGCCGCGTGCAGGTGGTGTGGAAGCGCATCATCCTGCCCGATACATCCTCGCTGACGCTGGACAACCTCGTGGGTACCGACCCGGCCGGCTATGCCGGTCTGGAGGACGGAGTCGACTGGTATTGGGATCGCGTCTTCGCCGGCGCGGCGCTGACGACGCTGCTGGGCATCGGCGCCGAGCTGGCCGCGCCGGAGAACCGCCAGGATGGTGATCGCATCATCATCGCTGGTCGTGATGGCCTGCAGGACAGCGTGAACCAGGTCGGCCAGGGGATGACCCGGCGCAACATGAACATCCAACCCACCTTGACCGAACGTCCGGGCCTGCCGGTGCGCATCATCGTCAACCGGGATCTGGTGCTACGGCCTTATCAACCGCTGTTCTTCAATCGGGGAGCTTCACGATGAGCACGCCACGCAAGCTGCGGCTGGGGCCGCTGCCCAAGACCGAGAGTGTCAAACTGACTTTCATTTGGCCGGCCGCCTTGAAGGCTGACCTTGATCGCTATGCTGCAATGCACGCGGAGACCTATGGTGAGGCGGTCGATGCGGCGACGCTAATCCCGCATATGCTGGAATCGTTTATGGCCGGAGATAGGGGGTTTAAGAAAGAGCATTGAACTTCGTGAGGCTCAAACGAATGCCAATCGGATATATTTGGGCGCTCTGATTCCGCTGAACTTCCTGCTACATGCCAGGTTTGTCAGCTCCCCGTTTCCTGTTTTTCTCAAGCAGTTTCTCGGGCGGTTCTCATAGCATTGGACACCGAAGAATCATGCCCATTGACTACTTAGCAGCATTTCCTATTCCGGCTCACGTCATGCCAGCAAGGCTGCGTAGCTTGCTGGAACCTATCGGCTTGTCGCCAAGTCAGTTTGTGGAGGTGGCCTCCCTGCAGGAGTCCGATCCGTATGGAGAGCAAGCTGAGCACCTACATCTGCTAATGGCCGTCGTTCCAGGAGATGAGGGTGATCCCATTGCGGTTCTGTCTGAGGCAGGAGGCGGTGTAGTCGAGTACTCCGTTCCTGTTGGTCATGTACGAGGCTGTTCAGCCGATTTTTCTCCTTCAATATCAGGCTATGACTATGTTGTCGCTGCGTGGGGCGACGGCTCGTTCTACACCTTCAACCTAGCTGAGAAGGTATGGATGTCTCTGGGGTTGACTCCCCGTTGCGTCGGAAATGACCAGCAACGCATGGTTTATGACGACTTGGGACTTCCAGAGTTTGGTGTGGCTGAAGGTGAGGTCTCGAGCGACTACCACTGGAGCTTGAAGAGAACCGTCAGTTGGCGCATGTCGAATGAGTATCTACGTCGCTATCTTTGGCTACGTGGCGCGCGAGGTGTACGAGTTTTCTATTATTCTGCCCAGCTACCAGATGTCCATGTAGTCCGTGCGATCATGGATGGGAAGTCTCATGTGGTCCTCAAGCCAGCCGAGGGAGTTGCCTGGTATGAGCTGGACATCCGTGAGCATAAGGGCGGGCTTTTTCTGCAACTATGGGCTTCGGTCGAAGCTGTGATGCCGGAGCTCTGCCCGGAGCAAACTGCCGAGGACATTCTCTGGCCCGGTGACGCTCGGCCAATGACCCACGCGCGTGCGGATGCCTTGGTAGGACATGATCCGGTCTATCTCGATGACCGATTTCTGCAGAAGTACGAACAGAGCGCCTTCTATGACTCGACGCCGGTTCATGTTTGGGGGCAGTGGCACTGCAGCCCGTCATACAGGGGGCAGTGGAGCTTTACTGAGTGCCGGCGGGTCGGGAGAAACCTGATCAAAGTGCCTATGCGTGAGTTGTATAAGGCGAAGCCGGATCGCGAAATCGTGCATGCTCGATCATTCGCGGTTGATCCTTCCGACTTGGCGCATATGGATCTGAATGAAGAGCATGTGGTCATCAAGGTGCAGCGGTTGCTCGAAGTTCTTCTCCGATTAGGTGACGGTCTTTCAGCACTCGGTGCAACCGTGGGTCTGAACAAGTCGGCAGTAGATCTGATCGGTTTCGATCGTGCAGAGGTGGCGGCCAATGGTTGGTCGGCTTATCCGCTGCTCAGTCGGTTAGCCCAGGTCGCGCCATTGGACATGACACAACAGATGTTCCTCGCTCGTTGCAAGAGCTTGCATGAGGTGTGGCAGCGCATTCCAAACGGCTTCATCAAATCGTTGCTGGAGCGCGCCGGATGCCCGAGAACAGCTGTCAAGGATCTCGGAAGTCTAAAGCTGCTGCAGGCACTTCTGAATGTCATTCAAAGCTTGAATGCTCATGAGGAGGCAAGTGATGCCTTTTCTTCAAGCACTGAACCCGAGGGCTGGAACGACAGCAGTGAGGCTATGGCGCCTCTGTTCTTAAACAATGACCTCAGAATTGCCGATGCGCATGAGACCATGGAGCAATGCTTGGCGACCTTACAGAGGCTTGGTTTTGACACAGCGAACGTCAATGCGGGTTATGGACGAGCTCTAGATTTTGTCATGGATGGCGTCACAACTGCCTTGACCACGGTGGCCACCGCAATCGAGGAGCTTTTAAGGCGAGCGTAGGAGAGCCGCTTTGTCGTAGGGAGGAGGTAAGGCGCGTTAGCTTCTTGTATCCTTGAACGTGATTGATGGTGGTGTCGCAAGAATCGTCGCCCCGCAAAACGGTCCATCTCCCGCGTTAGCAAAAGCTTTGCGTGATTGACGGTAAGACGCCATGTCAATTACGACCAAACCCTTTGACCATGCGGCCTTAGACGGCTTGTTGATGATCGAGTGGAATGATTCAGCAAGCGGTCTGGTAAAAACCAAGAAGCCCCGGTTTGCCGGGGCTTCTGCTTTGCAGCGTGCCAGTCAGTGCATGACGGCCGGCGTATCGATACGGCGCCAAATCGCTTCGGAGAAGCTGTAAATAGCGAAGGCCACCAATCCAAGGCCAACCAGCGATAGCCAGAACGTGCCGAAGGGCAAGTTTTGCAGAGCGTTCAGAGCGTCTTCCAGGCCCGGTGGGTTGGTTGGCTCGTAGTGGCTGCCACCTGTGAAGAGCATGCCGGCAACAACGAGAAAGGCGACGCCGCGTGCGATCAGACCTGCGCGGGAAATGGGGCGAACCCATTTCATGACGTGTTCGGATGCGTAGAAGTACTTTTCGAACTTGGCTTTCCAGCCCTTGATGATGTGGGCAATACCAACGCCCAAGGGTACCAGCGCAACCAGATAGATCAGGTAGTTCGAGTATTTCCAACCAAGCAGGCCCGAGAGGAAATCGCCGCCTGACCCGCCGCTGCCGCCTGATCCGCCGATGGAGCTACCAAGCAGGCCAAGGGTGAATAGGGCAAGCAGGGTATAGGCCACGGCACTTCCTACGAGACCTGCACGGATCACTAAGCCCTTGGCATCGGTGCCATGGCCTTCCGGGTCGGTAATCGCTTGAGTTAGGCGCCACGCCACGTAAGCCACGAGTCCGACAACCATAATCCAGAGCAAGGTCTCCCCAAAGGGCTGCCCTAACAATTGTTGAATGGCGCCTTTGGTGCCGACGGTGTTTCCGCTGCCGATGCCGGCCATAAAGGCGAATATGCCGACGATCAGATAGACAACGCCTCGTGCGGCGTAGCCGCTTCGAGCGAGCCAGGTGATGCCTCGGCTGACTTCGCCTTTGGCCTGGGCTGCAGTGGGGTGCATGGCGCCTCCTCGATATGGATGGATGTCTCCTTAGTAGACGCGCGATTAGGCGCTAGGGTTCGCTGTTATTAGTTGAGGGGCTTGCTAGGGGCATTGCTTGCATGCTGCGACATAGCGCACGAAGCTGTAGCATGATGCAAATGCGAGCGATTCCAATCTGGCTATTTGTGCCACTGCTCGTGCAGTTTTGATGAGAATGAAATGACTTTTACCCGAAGGAAAGTGCTGTCCGGGTTAGCTGGGCTAGCGGCGTTGGGCGTTGTCGGTGGCGGAGCACGCTATTGGCTTGGGCGCCCCGCTGATCCCGTGACCCATGATTACGAGCTGATCGCAGCTCCAGCTGACATCGAGTTGATCACCGGCACCAAGACCCAAGCATGGTGCTACGGTGGGCAGGCGCCGGGCGTCGAACTGCGCGCCAGACAGGGGGAGTGGTTGCGGGTGCGCTTCACCAATCACCTGCCGGAGCCCACCACTATCCATTGGCATGGCATCCGCCTGCCGCTGAATATGGATGGGGTTCCTTATGTTTCCCAGCTGCCTGTCTTGCCTGGCGAGTCGTTCGATTATTTGTTTCAAGTGCCGGACGCGGGTAGTTTCTGGTATCACCCACACACGTCGAGCGCCGAGCAGCTGGGGCGCGGCCTGGTAGGGCCGTTGATTGTCGAAGAGCGCGAGCCGAGCGGGTTTCGCCATGAGCGAACGCTTAGCCTTAAGAACTGGCATGTCGACAAGCAGGGACACTTCACCGATTTCAGCGTACCGCGAGAAGCTGCCCGAGGAGGAACACCGGGCGTGTTGTCGACCATTAATGGGGAGCACGCGCCAACCCTTGAACTGCCGGCGGGCCAAGTGGTGCGTTTGCGCATCATCAACCTCACCAACACCGTCACCTATCGGGTGAACCTGCCGGGTGGTAATGCGCGTATCTATGCAATCGATGGCAACCCGATCGCGCCGCGCCCGCTGGGCAAATCCTATTGGCTGGGGCCGGGCATGCGCATCGACCTGGCCTTGAAAGTGCCGCCTGCTGGCGAGCAGCTATCTTTGCGCAATGGCCCATTGCGGCTGGCGACGCTCGCTTCGATCGCCACGACAGAAGACGAGGGTAACTGGCCGGCACCGCTGCCAGCCAACCCAATCGCTGAACCGGACCTGCAGCAGGCCGAAACGCTGCGCTTCAACTTCGAGTGGGCCGGCACGTTGTCCAGCGACGCGGGGCAGGGCGACGCGTTCACGTTCTGGCAGATCAATGGTCAGGCTTGGGACATCAATGACAAGACCTGTGCGGATCGGCCCATTGCCAGGTTGAAGAAAAACGGTCATTACATATTCGAGCTGCGCAATCTCAGCCAATATCAGCACCCAATTCATCTACACGGCATGACCTTCAAGGTCATCTCGTCCAACCGCAAACGAATCGATCCCTGGTATACCGACACCTACTTGCTCGGCAAGAACGAGACGGCACGAATCGCGCTGGTGGCGGATAATCCAGGTGTATGGATGTTCCACTGTCATGTGATCGATCACATGGAAACCGGGCTAATGGCGGCGATTGAAGTGGTTTGATGGAAGCGACAGTCGGGTGGAATAGATGAAGAAGCCGATGATCATTGATCGTTCCCGCGATGATGAGTTCATGCGCGAGGCGTTGTCGCTTGCGGCCGAAGGCGCAAGACGAGGGGAGGTGCCGGTCGGTGCGGTGGTCGTACAGGATGGCAAGGTTATCGGCCGCGGTTTCAATTGTCCGATCTCCACTCACGACCCCAGTGCTCACGCTGAGATGGTCGCTATTCGCGATGCAGCGGCGAGCCTGGAAAACTATCGGTTGCCTGGCAGCACGCTGTACGTGACGCTGGAGCCTTGCAGCATGTGCGCAGGCTTGATCGTCCACTCGCGTATTCAGCGGGTAGTGTATGGCGCCACGGAGCCCAAGGCTGGCGTTGCGGTCAGTCGCGGAGAATTCTTTTCGCAGCATTTCCTCAACCACCGCGTGCTGATCGAAGGCGGGGTGAGCGCGGAGGCGTGCAGCCAGGTGCTGAGCGAGTTCTTCAAGGGGCGCCGCCTCAAGACACAAGGTGGCGAGGCGGCGCAAGGATCGTTGGAGAGCTAAGGCGCAGCGCTGTCAGCGATCAGACGCTGCTGCTGTAGCGGCGCACGCCCGCGTCTGGCAGCTTTTCATGGGCGGCCACGCTGCCCTGCGCAGGAAACACCACCAAATGGTCGGCAGCAATGGCAATACCGACTTCCTGGCCAGTCGGGTAGTCCGCGTGGCTGGGAAATATCCCCTCCAGCTGATTGCCGGTAGGCAGCTGCAGGCGATACAGCGTCGAGGCGCCAAGGAATGTCTTGCCGACAATGAGCGCCTTGAGTCTGCTTTCCGGCGAATAGACGATGTCATCCGGACGCAGCAGGACATCCACCGAGCTGCCAGCCGGCATGGTGTAGGCGCGGTTGCCGCGAATGACGCCCAGTTCGGTCTGTACTGTCTCCGGGTCAATCAGCTGGCCGCGGATGAAATACCCCTGGCCTATGAAACTCGCCACGAAGGGTGTAAGCGGCTCATGGTAGAGGTTGAACGGCGTGTCCCACTGTTCCAGTCGACCATCCTTGAACACACCGACCTGATCGCTGACGGCGAAGGCCTCTTCCTGATCGTGGGTGACGAGAATGGCGCTGGTGCCACGCGCCTTGAGAATTTCGCGAACCTCGTGGCTCAAGCGCCGGCGCAGGTCGCCATCGAGGTTGGAGAAAGGCTCGTCTAGTAAAAGCAATTCCGGCTCGGGCGCAAGGGCTCGGGCGAGCGCAACACGTTGTTGCTGGCCGCCGGAAAGCTCGTGCGGATAGCGCTTGCCGAGCGGCGAGAGGTGCACCAGATCAAGCATCTCTCGCACGATGCGTTGCGATTGCGGATGCTTGCGGATGCCGAAGCCAATATTTTCTGTCACGGTCAGATGCGGGAACAGGGCATAGTCCTGAAACACCATGCCGACCCTGCGCTTCTCCGGCGCCAGGGTGAAACCACGGCGCGAAAGCACGGCGTCGCCGAGTTGGATCTCGCCTTCGTTGACGTGCTCGAATCCGGCGATAGCCCGTAATGTAGTGGTTTTACCGCAACCGGATGGCCCCAGGAGACAGCCGATATCGCCGCGATTCAGGTGCAGATTGAGACTCTGCACAATGCTTTGACCGCCATAGCCGCAGTCGAGGTTGCGCAGATGCAGCAGCGGTTCATGGCTCATGCGTGGTGGTATGCCGGCTCGACTAGAAACTCAAGCAGGGCTTTTTGTACATGCAGACGGTTTTCGGCCTGTTGCCAAGCGACTGCTCGCTTGTCGTCGAGCAGGTCGTGGCTGATCTCCTCGCCGCGATGCGCCGGCAGGCAATGCATGAACAGGACGTCTTCGGCTGCCGCGTCGAGCAAGGCGCGGTCGACTTGATAGGGGCGGAAGGTGGCAATACGAGCGGCGACTTCGTCTTCCTGGCCCATGGATGCCCAGACGTCTGTGCTGACCAGGTGTGCACCCGCTACCGCTTCGCGTGGGTCACGGAATACCTGCACTCGGTCTCCAGCCTTCGCGAGCAGCTCGCCCTTGGGCTCATAGCCCTCCGGGCAAGCGATGCGCAGCTGGAAATCGAACTGAAGCGCGGCCTCCATATAGGAGTTGCACATGTTGTTGCCATCCCCGACCCAGGCGACGGTCTTGCCCGCGATACTGCCGCGCAGCTCATGAAAAGTCTGCATGTCGGCCATCAGTTGGCAGGGGTGCAGATCGTCTGAAAGACCGTTGATCACCGGCACCGAGGAGTTCGCTGCAAACTCGGTCAGCGTTGAATGAGCGAAGGTGCGGATCATGATGGCGTCGAGCATGCTCGACATGACGATGGCTGAGTCGCTGATCGGTTCGCCGCGGCCCAATTGCGTGTCGCGCGGCGAGAGAAACACGGCTTGGCCGCCGAGCTGAATCATCCCCGCTTCGAAAGACAGTCTCGTGCGGGTCGAGGCTTTCTCGAAAATCATGCCCAGGACGCGGTTTTTCAGCGGCTCGAACAGAATGCCGCGCTCGCGCAGATCCTTCAGCTCGATGCCGCGACGGACCAGGCCTAACAGCTCCTGGGGCGTGCAATCCATCAGTGAGAGAAAATGCCTTGCGCTCATATCAACTACCTTTCATTGCCGCAGTCGAGGCCGGAGATTTCGACGAAAAAGAAGGGCCTACGACAGGGGTCGCATAGATGGCGACGAAACGGGAAAGGCGCGATCTTATCCAGAAAGTCTCAGCCGGCGCAAATCGGCCTCAGCGCGCCAGATTCCTGCGCTGCAGGCGAGCTGTGCCGGATGCGCGCTGATAAAAGCCGAGCCCGTGACTCGGCTTTTAGGCTGCTGTTCTGTACAATGTGCGGCAACCGAGACTAGCCGAGGTGCCCCATGGATATCATCGAAACCATCAAAGAGCAGATCGAAAAGAACCCGGTGCTGCTTTATATGAAAGGCTCGCCCAACGCCCCGCAGTGTGGCTTTTCTGCCCGTGCGACCCAGGCTGTGATGGGCTGTGGCGAGAAGTTCGCCTACGTCGACATCCTGCAAAATCCTGAAATCCGCACCAATCTGCCGAAGTATGCCAACTAGCCGACCTTCCCCCAGCTGTGGGTGGATGGCGAGTTGGTCGGTGGCAGCGACATCATCCTGGAAATGTTCGAAAAGGGTGAGCTGCAACCGCTGATCAAGCAGGCCGTCGAGAAAGCTGGCGCCTGACCGCGACTCCAAAAAGAGAACCCGCCTGGCCGCGGGTTTTTTTTCGTCTGCATTTCGGCTCGCTCAGGTCAAAAAGCGGCTCGTGTTTACAGAGGGGTGCTAGGCAATAACGAAGAAACGGGAGCCGAGGCTCCCGTTTCGTTACAGCTCGGACGCTTTTACTCGTCCATCTGCGACTGCAGATAGTTCTCCATGCCGACTTTGCCGATCAGGCTCAGCTGGGTTTCCAGCCAGTCGATATGTTCTTCTTCAGATTCCAAGATGTCTTCGAGCAATTCGCGGGTGCCGTAGTCACCGACGCTCTCACAGTAGGCGATCGCGACCTTGAGATCCTGGATGCCGCCCTGCTCGAGCTTGAGGTCACATTCGAGCATTTCGCGAGTGTTTTCACCGATCAGCAATTTGCCGAGGTCCTGCAGGTTAGGCAGGCCTTCGAGGAACAGGATGCGCTTGATCAGCTTGTCAGCATGCTTCATCTCGTCGATGGATTCTTTGTACTCATGCTTGCCGAGCTTGCCGAGTCCCCAGTCTTCATACATGCGCGCATGCAGGAAATACTGGTTGATTGCGACCAGTTCGTTGCCAAGGATCTTGTTCAGATGCTGAATGACCAGCTTGTCGCCTTTCATGTTGGTGTCCTGCGTCGAATCGGGTTCGTTGATAAGCGCAGTCTGGCCACGAACCTAGGTACTGTCAAACCTAAGTCCTTGAATGATAAAGGGTAAAGCGGAATAAGAATAAGTCTGTTCCGCGACTTGGCGCCAAGGCGTTGATTCGCGGGCAGAAAAAAGCCGGGCATGTGCCCGGCTCCGGAATATCGACAGGGTTTCAGGCGGGCGCAAAACCTGCAGGGTAAGCATGAGAAGTGCTGGCGCTCTGGATATCGCTCAGGGTTTCGCGAACAACCTGCTTGGCAACGCACGCGCATTTACCGCATTGCGTGGCGACGCCAGTAGCATCTCGCACTTCACGATAGCTGCAGCATCCTTCGTAGATGGCTTCACGGATCTGGCCGTCGGTAACGCCCTGGCAAAGACACACGTACATATGAACTACCCGTTGGGTCTGCGAATAAGCGGATGCTAAATATAATGAGAACGATTGTCAAAGAACGCTCGTCGGATTTTACCTTCTCCGAGCGGCGCGGGAACCCACGCTACGGTCGCCTCTGAGGCTATGCCAATAGGCTAAACTGCGTCTCCTTTTGCCGCCTGGAGCTGTCATGGCCCTGCAAGCCACACCTTATAAGGTAGAGATCAATCTCACCGATCTTGACCGCCACGTGTATCAGGATCTGCGCTTCACTGTTGCTCGGCATCCCTCGGAAACCGAGGAGCGGCTGGTGGCACGGCTGATCGCCTACGTGCTTTGGTATGACGAAAAGCTCGCGTTCGGTCGGGGGCTGTCGGATGTTGATGAGCCAGCGCTCTGGGAGAAAAGCCTCGATGACCGCGTGCTGCACTGGATTGAGGTCGGCCAGCCGGATGCCGAGCGGATCACCTGGTGCTCGCGGCGCGCCGAGCGTTTCAGCCTGGTGGCCTACGGCAACCTGCGGGTATGGCAGACGAAGGTGCTCGACAGCGTGCGCAGCCTGAAAAAGATCAACGTGGTAGCGGTGGGGCAAGAAGCACTGGAAGCCGTCGCGCGCGATCTGCCAAGGTCGGTCAGCTGGAGCGTGATGGTCAGCGAAGGCGCGCTGTTCATCACCGACGAGCGTGGCCAGCACGAAGTGCCGCTGGACTGGCTGATCGGCGAGCGCGGCTGAGCTTTCAGCAGATGACCAGGCTGGCCTCTAGGTCTGCCAGGATTGTCAGTGCTGCGCCTGCTCGGACACTTTAGGCTGGTCAGCTGTGCATGGTTTCGCGCCGCTGACGCCGTTAGTGCCACTGGGCGAGCAACAGCCGTTGCTCGCGTTGCGCGGCTTGCAGTGCCGCCGGTTTCAATTGCACCTCGGTGCCTGGCAGGCACTGCGCCAGGCGTGCGACCGCAAGTGGTGTCAGCGCTCCCAGTCTCGGGTAGCCGCAAATCGTCTGTCGGTCGTTGAGTAATACGATGGGCTGGCCATCTGGCGGGACCTGGATGGCGCCCAGCGGCACGCCTTCTGAAATCATCGTTTGCCGTGAACAGCGCAGCATTGGCCCTAGCAGACGAATGCCCATGCGGTCGGCACGCTGATCCACTGTCCATGAACAGTTGAACGCCTCGAACAGGCTCTGGCCGCTGAAGTCTCCGATCTGCGCCCCTAACACGACATGCAGCGGAGCGTCGGTAAACAATGCTGGGGTCTGTTCAGACTTCAATTCACGCCTGCTAGCTGGTGAGCCATTCCAGGCCAGAAGGTCGCCTGTAACCAGTGGCTGGCCATTGCCGTGCAAGCCGCCGAGTCCCTCTCTGCGTACCGTGGCGCAGCTGCCCAGAAGTTGCGGCGCCGTGAATCCGCCGGGGGCGGCGAGATAGGCGCGCACGCCCAGTTGCGGCGTGCCAAAACGCAGGCGCTGGCCCTTGCGGATGTTGAAGCTGCGTCCTGGCGTGATGGGTTGGTCTTCCAGCGTTGCGGCAAGGTCGGCGCCGCACAAGGCCAGGTAGCCCTCCGCTTCGGCAAGCAGAACAAGATTGCCCAGGGTGATTTCCACTGTCGCGGCCTGAAGCGGATTACCCAGCAGCCAGTTGGCCGATGCTTGCGACACCCAATCGGCAGCGCCACCCTGAGTCACGCCCAGATGACGAACGCCGAATCGACCGCCGTCCTGCAGACTGGCCAGGGCGCCGCTGCGCTCGATCAACAGGCTCATGGCGCTTCCTCGTAGGGCGTGTCGTCCCCGCCAAGCCGCAGGAATTCGGCGCGATCAATGGGTTGGAAACAGACCCGGTCACCGGGTTGCCAGATGCTGTAGCCGTCCAACTCCCGGTCAAACAGGCGAGTCGGGCTGCGTCCGATGAGGTTCCAGCCGCCTGGCGATACCAGAGGGTAAATGGCCGTCTGGCGATCGGCGATCCCCAGGCTGCCGGCTGGCACTCGTTTACGCGGCGTTTGCAGGCGCGGGCTGGCGAGGCGTTCGTCGACCAAGCCCATGAAGGCGAAGCCCGGTGCAAAGCCCAGCGCAAAGACCTGATAGGTGCGCGCGCTATGTCTTTCGATCACGCCTGCCGTGCCGAGCCCGCTGCGTCGGCCCAATACCTCCAGTTCAGGTCCGACGCTTGGGTCGTACCACACCGGAATATTCAGCTCACGTACCTGTCCGCCTGTGTCCGGCTGCAGGTCATGCAGCGCTTCAGCCACTCGCTGACGCGCCTGATCATCATCCAGTTTTCTCAGGTCGTAATGCACCAGCAAGGTTGTGTAGGAGGGCACGAGATCTAGCAGCGCCCCACCGAACGCCTCGCGTAGCCGCCGGGTCGCCGCGAGTAGCCACGGCATGTGGGTTTCGTCGATCTCGTCGAACAGGCGCAGCATCAGACAATCGATGCCGACCACTTCGATTCGTGGCTTCATCCTGCCAGGCTCAGGAGTGTCTGGCGTATCCGCTGGACTGCGGCGACGGAGCCGGCGTTGTCCCCATGTACGCAGAGGCTGTCGGCGCGCAGCACCAGCGCGCTGCCGTCGCTGGCGGTAAGTGCTTCGCCTTTAGCCAGGCGCAAGGCCTGGACCGCGACCGTGTCGGCGTCGTGATGAACCGCGCCGGGCTGACTGCGAGAAACCAGCATGCCGTCCGGGTCGTAGGCGCGGTCGGCGAACACTTCGAACCACAGGGTCACACCAAGCTCGTCGGCTAGCATCTGGGCAGTGCTGTTGTCACGGGTGGACATCAGCATCAAGGGCAGCGCGGGCGAGTAGGCGATCACGGCTTTCATCACCGCGCGGAGCAGTTCGGGCTTGCGCATCATGTCGTTGTAGAGCGCGCCGTGCGGTTTGACGTAGCGAACCTGAGTGCCTTCGACGCGGCAGATGCCGTCCAGTGCGCCGATCTGATAGAGCAGCATGTTCTCCACTTCATCCGGGCTGCAGGCCATGGAGCGCCGACCGAAGCCGACCAGATCGGGGTAGGCGGGGTGCGCGCCAATCTTCACCTCATGTTGCGTTGCCAGGGCGACGGTGCGGCGCATGATCTGCGGGTCCGACGCGTGAAAGCCGCAGGCGATGTTGGCGCAATCGATGAAGGGCATGACCTCGGCGTCCAAGCCCATCGTCCAGGCCCCGAAACTCTCGCCGATATCGCAATTAAGTAGCAGGCGCTTCATGGCGGTCTCCGGGGTAATGGCGGGTTTCGTATTGGCCTAGTGCGGTCGCCACGATGATAAAGCATTGATCTGCGATTGCTGATCATTGGGCACACGTCGGCGGGCGGCCCGGCAACATTTCATTCCTGTATGCTTGCGGCCGGTCCAAGCGGCGCAGGTCGCGTCGGCGTTCCCGCTGCGACTGTCTGGCCATTTGCGCCAATAGCGACCCTGCCAGTCGCGTCTGCCACGTCCTGCGTTTGGCTGCCCGGCCCCGCTCGCTACATCAATGTCACTCACTTCAGTTGCACCGGATAATCAACAGATGCGCATCGAACCCCGTCCTCTTCCCGAACAGCTCCCCGACCTGGGCGACCTGCCGCCGCTGCTGACGCGTCTCTACGCAGCCCGTGGTGTGCAGTCGATCAGCGAGCTGGACAAAGGGCTGGCACGGCTGATTCCGTACGGCCAGCTCAGCGGGATCGACGCTGCCGTGGCGTTGCTGGTCGAGGCGCTGGAGAAGCGGCAGCGCATTCTCATCGTCGGCGACTTCGATGCCGACGGCGCCACCGCCAGCACTGTGGGTGTGCTGGGGCTGCGCCAGCTGGGCGCAGCGCATGTAGATTATCTGGTGCCCAATCGCTTCGAGTACGGCTACGGCCTGACGCCGGAAATCGTTGCTGTCGCCCTCGAGCGTCAGCCCGATCTGCTGGTGACGGTGGACAACGGCATTTCCAGTGTGGACGGCGTCGCGGCGGCCAAAGCGGCGGGGCTCAAGGTGCTGGTGACCGACCATCACCTGCCGGGCGCAGAACTGCCGGCGGCCGATGCCATCGTCAATCCCAACCAACCCGAGTGCGCCTTTCCGAGCAAATGCATCGCCGGGGTCGGGGTGATTTTTTATGTGCTGCTGGCCTTGCGCGCCGCGCTACGTGAAAAAGGCTGGTTTACCCGCAATGGCTGGGCCGAGCCGAACCTGGCCGAGCTGCTGGACTTGGTTGCGCTCGGCAGCGTTGCCGATGTGGTGCCGCTGGACGCGAACAATCGAATCCTCGTTCATCAAGGTTTGGCTCGGATCCGTGCTGGTCGTGCGCGGCCCGGGTTGCGCGCCATCCTTGAAGTCGCGGGTCGCGATCACAGCCGCATCACCTCGACCGATCTCGGCTTCATCCTTGGCCCGCGATTGAACGCGGCGGGGCGGCTGGACGACATGGCGCTGGGTATTGAATGCCTGCTTTGTGAAGACGAAACGCTGGCGCGCGACATGGCCGTTCAGCTCGATCAGCTCAACCAGGACCGAAAGGGCATCGAGCAGGGCATGCAGCGCGAGGCGCTGGCGCAGTTGAAGGATTTGCCACTCGAAGACATGCCATTCGGTCTCTGCCTGTTCGAACCGGACTGGCATCAGGGCGTAATCGGCATCCTCGCTTCACGGCTCAAGGAACGCTATCACCGTCCGACCATCGCCTTTGCTGACGCCGGCGAGGGCGTGCTGAAAGGCTCCGCGCGTTCGGTGCCCGGCTTTCATATCCGTGATGCACTGGATGCTGTCGCGGCGCGCCATCCCGGCCTGATCAGCAAGTTCGGCGGCCACGCGATGGCGGCTGGTCTGTCGTTGCCGGAAGCGAATTTCGGTGCGTTCGCGGCGGCCTTCGACGCTGAGGTGCGGCGTCAGCTGTGCGAAGACGACCTCACCGGGCGACTGTTAACCGATGGGCAGCTGAGCATTGAGGAGTTCCATCTGGAGCTGGCCAAGGCGTTGCGCAATGCCGGGCCCTGGGGGCAGCACTTCCCCGAGCCGGTGTTTCACGGCGTGTTCCAGCTGGTGCAGCAGCGACTGGTCGGCGAGAAGCACTTGAAGATGGTGCTCAAGAGCGAATGCGGCTCGCTGACCCTCGATGGCATCGCCTTCAACATCGATCGCGAGCTGTGGCCCAACCCCACCGTGCGCTGGGCCGATCTGGCCTACAAGTTGGATGTGAACGAGTTTCGCGGTCGGGAAAGCGTGCAGCTACTGGTGGCGCATATCGCGGCGCGCTGACCGATCGAATCTGCCCGCTGGGATGTAAAGGCTAAGAAGCTTTAGGTGAGTCGCTGCTGGGTGGAGGCCTTGATCGCGAGCAAGCTCGCTCCTACAACGCGCTGATCGATGCCGATTCCGGGCTCGCGCAGAATGTGCGCGACGTGAATTAACAGATCAACCACATGGAGCGCGACATCGACGAAGAGTGCATTCGTATCTTCGCGCGCCGGATTGCGGATCGCTCCACATCGATGCTGCCAGCTTGTCGGTGGCTCGGTGTTGGGATGTCTCCAGCAAAAAGGCTGCTCTCGCTCCAAGGGTAACGGGCAGCTGACGAAGATCGGTGATCTGAATCGCTTCCTATATGCCACGACGTGCATGATTGGCGCCGGCCTGGCTCCGGCCTAGAGTGATTGGATTACAAGAACAATCCTCCGGAGCCTGCGATGAGCGAAACGACCCAGCACCACCGTGCCTGCCACCTGTGCGAGGCTATCTGTGGCCTGACCATCGAAACCCGCGATGAGCAGATCGTCTCCATCAAGGGCGACGCTCAGGACAGCTTCAGTCGCGGCCACATCTGCCCCAAGGCCGTCGCGTTGCAGGATATCCAGAACGATCCGGACCGCCTGCGTCATCCGATGCGTCGTGTCGGCAACGAGTGGCAGGCGATCGAGTGGGACGAGGCGTTTGCGCTGGTCGCCGAGCGCCTGGCTGAGATCCGCGAGCGGCATGGCAATAACGCCGTGGCGGTCTATCAGGGCAACCCGAGCGTGCACAACTACGGGCTGATGACCCACAGCAACTATTTTCTCAGTCAGCTGAAAACCCGCAATCGCTTCTCCGCCACCTCGGTCGATCAGCTGCCGCATCATTTGACCAGCCTGATGATGTACGGCCACGGCCTGCTAATCCCGATTCCAGACATCGACCATACCGATTTCATGCTGATCCTTGGCGGCAATCCGCTGGCCTCCAATGGCAGCATCATGACCGTCCCAGACGTGGAAAAGCGCCTCAAGGCCGTGCAGGCGCGCCGCGGCAAGCTGGTGGTAGTCGATCCGCGCCGTAGTGAAACCGCCGCTATTGCCGATCAGCATGTGTTCGTCCGCCCGGGTGAAGATGCGGCGTTGCTGTTCGGCTTGCTCAATACGTTGTTCGATGAAGGCCTGACACGTGCCAGCCATCTTCCGGTAGAGGGGCTGGATGAACTCCGAGCCGCGGTTGCGCCGTTCACTGCGGAAGCGATGGGGCCGCGCTGCGGCGTGCCGGCAGGGCAGATTCGACAACTGGCGCGGGACTTCGCTGCCGCAGACAAAGCGGTCTGCTACGGGCGGATGGGCGTCTCGACGCAGGCGTTCGGGACGCTGTGTCAGTGGCTCGTGCAGTCGATCAACCTGGTGACAGGCAACCTGGATCGTGTGGGCGGCGCGCTTTGCACGGAGCCGGCGGTGGACCTGGTCGCGAGCACCTCAGGTGGGCACTTCAACCGCTGGCAGAGCCGCGTATCGGGCCTGCCGGAATACGGTGGTGAGTTGCCGGTGTCAGCGTTGGCTGAAGAAATGCTCACCGAAGGGGAAGGACAGATTCGGGCGCTGGTCACCGTTGCCGGAAATCCGGTGCTTTCCACGCCGAACGGGCGAAAAATGGAACAGGCGCTGGACGGATTGGAGTTCATGCTCAGCGTCGATTTTTACATCAACGAAACCACCCGCTACGCCGACCTGATCCTGCCGCCGACCGCGCCGCTGGAGCATGATCACTACGACACTACCTTCAACGTCTTCGCCGTGCGCAACGTTACCCGCTTCAACGAGCCGGTCCTCCGCAAGCCGGCGGGTGCGCTGCATGACTGGGAAATCTTCGTCGGTCTGGCCCGGGCCTTCGCAGCGCGTGTCGGCGCTGAGCTCAAGCCCACCATGGCGCCAGAACAGATGATTGACCGTGGCTTGCGCGCCGGCCCGTATGGCGAAAAAAGCGAGCTCAACTTGAGCCTCTCCAAGCTGCGCGACTATCCGCACGGGCTCGATCTCGGTGCGCTGAAGTCGAATCTGGCCAGCCGCTTGAAGACCGAGGGGCAGCGGGTCCAGGCGGCACCATCGCTGTTCCTCGGTGATCTCCAGCGTTTCGCTGCGGCGACCAGTGTGTCTGCCGGTCAGCTGGTGCTGATTGGACGCCGCCACGTGCGCAGCAATAACTCCTGGATGCACAACTATCACCGTCTGGTGAAGGGTAAGCCGCGCCATCAGCTGCTGATGAATCCCGCAGATTTGAGCCGGCTAGGACTGCTTGATGGTCAGCGCGTGCGGGTGCGCTCGCGGGTTGGCATGATCGAAGTTGAGGTCGCCACCAGCGACGAGATGATGCCCGGTGTGGTCAGCCTGCCGCATGGCTGGGGCCACGGTCGTCCCGGCGTCCAGCTGGAGATCGCCAATCGTCAGCCGGGCGCCAGTGCCAACGACCTTACCGATGAGCGCCAGCTCGATGCCTTGTCTGGAAACGCAGCGCTCAATGGTGTGCCGGTCGAGGTTGAGGCGGCGTAACTGAAGGCGTTGGTTGATCGGGGCGGGCAACCCGATCTGCTGATGCTCTAACTCTTTCTAGACAAGCTGGAGCCCGAAGCCCGCGGCATTAGCCAACGTTGCGCGCGGCGCCGCCCCGGATGCATCTTCACGTTGTGCGGGCGTTGCGCCGTACCGGTGAAGGGATTTTGCTCGCGCACAGCTTGCAACACCCCGTCACCGATTCTTCGGCAAACACAGTCCAAGCCGAGCAAAGTCACCGAAACAGTCTGTACTGAAGGATGTCCAAAACGCATCCCATGCAGTCGAGGTTTCCATGACACAGCTCTTCCAGCCGCTCACTCTGCGCCAGCTGACCCTGCCCAATCGTATTGCCGTATCGCCCATGTGCCAGTACTCGGCTAAGGCTGGCATGGCCAACGATTGGCATCTGGTGCATCTGGGCAGTCGTGCGGTGGGTGGCGCGGGGCTGGTGATTATCGAGGCAACTGCAGTTACAGCCAACGGGCGGATTTCGCCAGAGGATCTGGGCATATGGTCGGATGAGCACGTGGAGCCGCTGCGGCGTATTACGCGCTTCATCGAGGCTCAGGGTTCGGTCGCGGGCATTCAGCTGGCGCATGCTGGCCGCAAGGCCAGCACCTGGCAGCCGTGGCTCGGACGCCACGGTAGCGTTCCCATCGCCGCTGGAGGCTGGACACCCGTGGGGCCGTCGACCATTGCCTTCGACCCGGAGCATGCGGTGCCCACTGCGCTCGATGACGCAGGGATCGCAGACGTCATCCAGGCATTCGTTCGTGCCGCCGAGCGTTCCCTGGCGGCGGGCTTCAAGATCGCAGAGATACACGCTGCCCACGGCTACTTACTGCATCAGTTTCTCTCACCGCTTTCCAACCAGCGTCAGGATGGCTATGGCGGTTCGTTTGAAAACCGCATTCGGCTGCTACTGGAGGTTACCCAGGCGGTGCGCACCGTATGGCCGGAGGAGCTGCCGCTATTCGTTCGCCTGTCGGCAACCGACTGGGTTCAGGACGGATGGAATTCGGAAGAAACCGTCGAACTGGCGCGTCGCCTGAAGACGCTGGGCGTCGACTTGATCGACGTATCGTCCGGCGGTACAGCGGTCAACGCCGAGATTCCCGTTGGGCCGGGTTATCAAACCCAGTTTGCCGAGCAGGTCCGCCGCGAAGCGGGTATCGCCACTGGCACGGTCGGCATGATCACCGAGGCGGTCCAGGCCGAACACATTCTGCGCACCGGTCAGGCGGACCTGATCCTGCTCGCCCGCGAGCTGCTGCGCGACCCTTACTGGCCGCTGCACGCGGCCGAAGATCTGCGTGATAACTCGGTGCCCTGGCCTGCCCAATATGTACGTGCAGCCCATCGTAATACGCCGATCCGGCAGGTCCCCGATTCGCTCGACTAACCCCTCCATTCGTAAGCAGGAAATACCATGAAAACCTCCGGTTTGCTCGATCAGCTGCTCAAGTCTGGGCAGGACCTTCTACAAAAACAGCAAAACTCCGTTACGCCTCCAGGCGCTCCGAAGGGCAGCAGCAGCGGCTCGCTCGGTGACATGCTTTCCGGCGCAGGCGGACCGCTTGGCAGCTTGCTCGGAGGTGCGGGCGGCGGTGGAAAAGGCGCGCTGGCAACCGGCGCGCTTGGCATGTTGCTCGGTAGCCGACGAGGGCGTCGCATGGGTGGCAAAGCCGTCACCTATGGCGGGCTGGCCGCACTCGGCATGCTGGCCTACAAAGCCTACGGCAACTGGCAGGCACAACAGGCGCAGCAGGGTGGGGCCGGGGTGAATCAGCCGAACCCCGTTCAGACCGAGCCAAAGACAGTCGACCGACTCCCACCCGAACAAGTGGAAGAGCACAGCCGGGGCATCCTCAAGGCGCTGGTCGCCGCGGCCAAAGCCGACGGACACGTCGACGAGCAGGAACGCAAGATGATCGAGGCTGAACTGGCCCAGCTCACTGATGACCCAGCTTTGCAGCATTGGCTTGAAGCCGAGCTGAACAAGCCACTCGATCCGGTAGACGTCGCCGCGGCTGCTACCACGCCCGAAATGGCGTCGGAGATGTATATCGCCAGCATGCTGATGGTGGACGAGGAACAGTTCATGGAGCGTGCCTACCTGGACGAACTGGCCCGCCAGTTGAAACTCGATGCGGGGCTGAAGGCCGAGCTGGAAAGCCAAGTGCGCGGCGTCTCCGCCTGACCGCATGCGGGGCGGTCACTGGGCCGCCTCCGCTCGTTCCTAAACTAAGTCCGCTTGACTTTTGCCGCTCCGGCGGTCCCGTGTGGGCTGTCAGCAACGGCCTGCTGCGCTATAATCGCCGGCTTTTCGCACCGTCCGATTGAGAGCTGCCGACCTATGGAAATCAACCCGATCCTCAACAGCATCAAGGACCAGTCCGAGCGCACCCAGTCAATTCGGGGGTATCTTTGACTACGATCAGAAGCATGATCGTCTCGTCGAAGTAAACCGCGAACTCGAAGACCCGAACGTCTGGAACAAACCTGAGTACGCCCAGAACCTGGGCCGCGAGCGCGCCACCCTGGCGCAGATCGTCGAGACCATCGACGACCTCGAGGGCGGCCTGGCCGATTCCCGCGACCTGCTCGACATGGCTGTCGAAGAAGACGACCAGAGCGCCGTGGACGATGTCGCCACCGAACTCGACCGCCTGCGCGGCATCCTCGAAGGGCTGGAATTCCGTCGTATGTTCAGCGGCGAAATGGACCCCAACAACGCCTACCTCGACATCCAAGCCGGTTCCGGCGGCACCGAAGCCCAGGACTGGGCCAACATCCTGCTGCGCATGTACCTGCGCTGGGCCGACAAGCGCGGTTTCAGCGCCGAGATCGTCGAGCTGTCCGAGGGCGAAGTCGCCGGTATCAAGGGCGCCACCGTACACATCAAAGGCGAGTACGCCTTTGGTTGGTTGCGCACCGAGATCGGCGTGCACCGCCTGGTGCGCAAGAGCCCGTTCGACTCTGGCGCCCGCCGCCACACCTCATTCTCAGCAGTGTTCGTCTCGCCCGAGATCGACGACAGGGTCGAGATCGACATCAATCCGGCCGACCTGCGCATCGACACCTACCGCTCTTCCGGTGCCGGTGGTCAGCACGTCAACACCACCGACTCG
>Ga0070754_10000153_pt1 | contig 72261 bp, 69 predicted proteins | sample VirMetDEL_Sep_01_FD_75181 | JGI IMG/M metagenome (GOLD analysis project Ga0070754, IMG submission 75181) | Aqueous microbial communities from the Delaware River and Bay under freshwater to marine salinity gradient to study organic matter... | ecosystem: Environmental > Aquatic > Marine >...
AATCAAGAGTTTTCTTCATCAATACCGGTTTTCTAGATCGTACTGGCGATGAAATTCACACCAGTATGCAAGCGGGTGCCTTTTTGCCAAAGAACCAAATCAAGAATCAACCTTGGATCCAAGCTTACGAGAACCGCAATGTAGACATTGGATTGCAATGTGGTTTGCCAGGTAAAGCACAAATTGGCAAAGGCATGTGGGCAATGCCAGATGAAATGGCGGCCATGATGACAGCGAAAATTGCTCACCCTAAAGCGGGTGCCAATACAGCTTGGGTGCCATCACCAACTGCGGCCACATTGCACGCATTGCATTATCACCAAGTGAATGTGTTTGAAGTGCAGGAGCGTATTAAACACCGCCCAAAAGCGAATCTAACGGATCTATTAACTATCCCAACGATTCCAAGCAACCTTACTTTGTCGCAGCAAGTGATCGAACGTGAAATCGAAAACAACGTTCAAGGATTGCTCGGTTATGTGGTGCGCTGGGTTGAGGCGGGCGTTGGTTGTTCAAAAGTTCCTGATATTAACAATGTGGGCTTGATGGAAGACCGTGCCACTTTGCGAATTTCCAGTCAGCACTTGGCGAACTGGTTACTGCATGGAATCTGTAGCAAAGAGCAAATTGATGAGGTGATGCAACGCATGGCATTGGTGGTAGATGAACAAAATAAAGCCACCGTGGGATATCGTCCGATGGCGAACAATGCCAATAGCGTCGCTTTCAAAGCCGCTCAGGATTTGATCTTCAAAGGTGCTATTCAACCTAACGGTTATACAGAGCCCTTGTTACATGCCTACCGAATACAGGTAAAGGACACGCACTGAAAACGAATGAATTGTTAAGAATTTGTACTCATTTAAACAACCTAAAGAGCGAGAAAAACGATGCATACTTACAAAAATAAAACGCAACAAGCTAGCCAGACGATCCATTCACAAGGTCCAACTTGGGCCGCAATGAACCCAGAATCTGTGGTTAGAATGCAATTGCAAAACCGTTTTAATACAGGGCTAGATATCGCGAAATACACAGCTAAGATAATGCGCGAAGACATGGCGAACTATGACAAAGACCCAGCGAATTACACTCAGTCTTTAGGTTGCTGGCATGGATTTATCGGCCAACAAAAAATGATTTCTATCAAGAAACATTTTGGTACAACCCGTAGCCGTTACTTGTACTTGTCTGGTTGGATGGTGGCGGCCATGCGTTCTGAATTTGGTCCATTGCCAGACCAGTCTATGCATGAGAAAACCTCCGTGCCAGCTCTTATAGAAGAACTTTATACCTTCTTAAAACAAGCGGATGCCCGTGAGTTACAGCATCTTTTCAAAGAAATGGATGAAGCGAGAGCTGCTGGAGATCAAGTGCGTGAGCAAGCGGCACAGCAAAAAGTAGATAACTTTGAAACTCACGTTGTGCCGATTATTGCCGATATTGACGCGGGCTTCGGTAACGAAGAAGCAACCTACTTGCTAGCGAAGAAAATGATCGAAGCGGGGGCTTGCTGTATTCAAATTGAAAACCAAGTGTCTGATGCCAAACAATGTGGTCACCAAGATGGCAAGGCGACTGTTCCCCATGAGGATTTCTTAGCGAAAATTAATGCCGTTCGTTATGCCTTTCTTGAGCTTGGTGTAGATGACGGTGTGATTGTGGCGCGAACCGATTCTTTGGGCGCGGGCTTGACTCAAAAGATCCCTGTATCTCAAACAGCAGGTGACTTGGCCGATCAATACAATGCCTTTATTGATGGCGAAGAAGTGACTTCATTGGCACAAATGAAATCGGGTGATATGGCTATCAAACTGGGTGATCGTCTCATCAAACCAACGCGTTTGGCTAATGGTTTGGTTCGCTTTAAGCCAGACACTGGTGCGGACCGTGTGGTGCTGGATTGTATTACCTCTTTGCAACACGGTGCGGATTTATTGTGGATTGAAACGGAAAAACCACACATCGGTCAAATTGCTACGATTGTTAACCGTATACGTGATGTTATGCCAAATGCCAAATTGGTCTATAACAACAGTCCGTCGTTTAACTGGACATTAAACTTTCGTCAGCAAGTGTTTGATGCTTGGATGGAGGAAGGCAAAGACGTGAGTCAATATGACCGTGACAAGCTGATGTCTCAAGATTACGACGGTAGCGCATTGTCAGAGGAAGCGGATGAGCGTATTCGCAGTTTCCAGAAAGACGCGGCGGCTCAAGCGGGTATTTTCCATCATTTGATTACCTTGCCGACGTATCATACGGCCGCCTTGTCTACGGACAATTTAGCGAAAGACTACTTCGGTGAACTTGGCATGTTGGGTTATGTAAGAGAAGTACAGCGTAAAGAAATTCGCCAAGGTTTGGCTTGTGTGAAACATCAGGACATGTCTGGATCAAACATTGGTGATGATCATAAAGAATATTTCTCTGGTGAGCAGGCTCTTAAAGCATCTGGTAAAGACAATACAATGAATCAATTTGCAGTCTGATTGGCGAAATAATGATCAGAGTGTCTTGATAACAAAGACCAGCGGCCTTCCCCCCGCTGGTCTTTTTTACGCTTGTTTTCAATCTTCTTAAAATGCTATACTATCCTGTGGGTAAATCAGTTGCTTTTTTCTGATGACATTTCTCTTTAATTCGCCTGTTAGCTGAGAGTTTTATTGAATAATTCAAGGTATATGCTTAGTAATAAGCAAGTCAGTGATATCAGCTTAAAGGACTTGGCGCAACGCTCGAGATTTGGCGGAATCTTTTATTTGCTGGCTTTTTGGGGAGCAGTTTTTAGCTCAGTGACGGCTCGTCAACATCTAGATATCATTGGTTTTTTTTCGAGCGGCTTTGTTCTGCTGCAAGTTTATCGTTTGGTGTTGTTTTTACGAGTATCTTCCCCTAGTCGTACTAGAATTAACGCGTATTTCTTTCATTATGCTTTTGTCTACAATGCCTCCGCTGCAGTTTGGGTAAGTGGTGCGGCTTGGTTATTTTACGTCAACCCTGTGGTTGATTTGGCAGTGACGATAAATATGATGGCGGCCGCTGGTATCAGTATTGGTGGCGTTACAGTGTAGGCTCCCTCTTATCAGATCATGCGCAGTTACTTTGTTATAATCTGCTTTCCTTTTGCTTTGGCGGCTGGTTTGTTTCTTAATGAGCCTGGTAACCTTATTGTTGTTGGCTTAATTCTGGGTTATGGGCTGTTTATTTTTGTGACAGGAAAACAACAGAATCGTATTTATTGGCAAGCGCTTAATGACAATTTAAAGCTTTCAGCGCAGGCTGAAGAACTAGAAAAAGCTAAGATAGCTGCCGAGCTAGCCGGACAGGCTAAGGCAGATTTTTTGTCTGCAATGACCCACGAGATAAGGACGCCTATGAATGGGGTTCTTGGAATGGCTCAATTGCTGGCGATGGGAGACTTGAATGAAAAACAAAAACAGCAAGTAACTGTCATTAATAATGCCGGGCGAACCTTGATGCACATTATCAATAATATTTTAGATTACTCTAAAATTAACGCCGAGCAGTTGGCGCTAGAAAGTATCCCCTTTGATAGCCGCAATGTTGTTAATGAAGTGAGGTTATTACTTGCCCCGCAATTTGAAAAGAAACCAATTGCGCTGACATGTATCATTGGAGATATCCCCCCCGTAGTGCAAGGTGATCCTTTTAGGCTGCATCAAATTCTTTATAACCTGGTCGGAAATGCGTTTAAATTTACCGAAAAAGGGGAAATTTCAATTGAGGTTTCTTGTAAACAAGGCAATGAAGAAAATAGCGTTATCTTGTCTTTTTCTGTTAAAGACTCAGGGATTGGTATTTCACCCGAGAACCAAAAGCAAATTTTTGAACAATTTTATCAAGTGAGCCATTTTGACCCTAATATTCGTGGAACGGGCTTGGGGTTGAGTATTACTCTGCGTCTAGTTGAGCTTATGGGGGGACGTATTTCATTAGAAAGTGAAATGGGGATTGGCAGCTGCTTTACCGTCGAGATTCCATTTACTTTGGCTTCGGAAGTAGAAGATCAGAAACTGAGTCCTCTAGAAAAGACGAACGTGCAATCTAACCTAGAGTCAGATCTTTATATCCTTTTAGCTGAAGACAATAAAGTGAATCAAATGATCTGTGAGCAATTCTTATTGAAGTTGAGATGCTCTGTTGATTTGGCTGAAACCGGCATAATCGCATTGGAAAAATTCAACGGCCCTAAACAATACGATGTGATTTTCATGGATTGCAATATGCCTGAAATGGATGGGTTTTCAGCCACCCTTGCCATCAGGCAGATTGAGAAAAACAAAGGTTTGAACCAAACACCTATTATAGCTTTAACCGCTCATGTGGAGGAGAGCATTAAACGTAAATGTCTTGAGTCCGGAATGAACGATTTCTTGAGCAAACCGTTTTTGTTTGAAGATTTGGAGTCGGTGGTTAACAAAGTCCGAAGTGAGTTGGTAAATCAATCAACAAACCTGAACAATTAATATAAGGTTTGTATTCTTGTTTTATGAACCGGTTCACTTTTGATATACCAACTGTGTGATTCAGTAATAAACGACTTAGAATGATCCATTCACGATCGATTGGCATGGCATCGATGCGTTTAGTAGCTTGTGCGCTATTTTCGAATGATGGTTATCACGGTGGTGATCATCGTAGTGGTGGTCCGACTGGGCAATCGAGTCAATAAACCGTATCCCTCTGCTCTTCTACTATAGAGAATAGTTTTTTTAATATAAAGAATAAGTACAGCCTAAGTCATTGACAATCAAGACTTGGGCTTTTTGATGTTTGTTCATCAAAGCGTCATAGGCAATCTTTACCCTAAAGTGAGAACTATAAAGTGCACTGATGTGCTATTTCACAAAGGGGTATAGAATGAAACGTAATATTTGGTTAGCGAGTTTGATCTCTATTGGTGCGTTGTCTGGTTGTGCAAATAATTCTGTAACGACTTCAACGTTAGGTTTTGCAGATAAAGTCTCAAAGCAAGGTAGTGAGTTACCATATACTATCTTACGCAACGATCTGATAGATGACAAAACCAATCAGCCATTCGAGATTCTTAATGGTGGTTTTGGTTCTGCCATGGCAGCTAGCCCTAATCAAGCTAATCAGTTTTATGCTTTGACTGATCGTGGGCCGAATGCTGATTACACAGGTGAATACGGTAAGGGTAAAAGTTTCCCTGTGGCGTCTTATACTCCGCGTATTGGTTTGTTTGAAGTGGCGACTGATGGCAAGGTGACCATGGTCAAAAATATTTTATTAAAGCGACCTGATGGCAGCTTGATTTCCGGATTGCCAAATACATCTTCTTTGGGCGGCACAGGTGAAACACCTTATCACGCTGATGGTAGGTTGGTGCTAGAGGACGACAGCAAGCCGTATGATAAAACGACCAACCCTATTAAATTGGACAATTATGGCCTAGATGGCGAAGGTTTGGTTGCGCTTAAAGACGGTACGTTTTGGGTGAGTGATGAATATGGTCCTCATATTGTACATTTTGATGCTAATGGCGTCGAAATTGACCGTATTAATGCCTTTAAAGACGATAGTCGGGTGAGGTTTCATTTGCCAGCGGAGTTTCAACATCGTCGTGCTAATCGTGGCATGGAAGGTTTAGCGATTACACCAGATGAAACCACCTTGGTGGGCATTATGCAATCGACATTGACGAACCCCGATAAAGCCGCGCATAAAGGCGATTTGACTCGTATTGTCATGGTGAATTTAAGTAATGGCCGTATTGAGCAGTATCTGTATCGCCAAGAGAAAACGGAGAATTCAAATTCTGAAATTTCTGCGTTAACGGCTAACCAGTTTTTGGTGTTAGAACGTGATGGAAGTTTTTTATTTGGAGGTCCTGATGGTATATCAAAGGCTAAGCCGAATGCTCAAAAACAGGTTTATCGTGTTGATTTAAGTACGGGAACACCGCTTTCGACAGTACCTCTATCCTCTTCTATTAAGCAAGATGAAAGCTATGGGTTGATGATTGATGGCCTGACCCTTGAGCAATATGTGCAGAAAAACGGTTGGGATGCGTTAGCAGCAAAAGGGATTAAACCTGTCAGCAAAACCTTGGTGGTTGATATGGTGAAGGAAGTGGCTTATCCACACGATAAGATGGAAGGTTTATGGGTGATTGATAACAATCATCTTGGGGTGTTAAACGATGACGATTTTGCTACCTGGTCGACTAACGGTAAGTTGGAGCAAAAGCACCTTGATCAAAGCACGATTGACTCGAATCGTCTCTACATTATTAAAGCAGATTTGATGGGTAATTGACCGATTTATCAAAACGATGAAAGTAGGAATGTTTAAGGGCATTCCTTTTTTATATCTTTAAAAAAACAGAGTTATTATCTAACTCATTGGCTTTTGTCATTTGTAATTCACTATTATTTTGCTTTTTTCAGTTGTCTCGGTATTGGCAAGCTAATTGCTATTTACGGCGATCTTCAATGCTTTCTAGGATATTTGTAGTGGACCTGTTCCTTGTTAAAAACCAATCAACCATTAAACGTTCTATCAAAGGGGTGGATAAGTATGATCAAACACTAAAATCATTGAGCACTTGGTGGGAAAAAATTGCTTTAATCGGCAAGATTAATAGTTTAGAAGTTGCATCGACTATTTTGGAGGATATGGAGAATACCTTGGGGCAGTTCCACCGCCTTCAGAAACGCTTAATTGAAAGTTTGACAAACGAGCAGGCTCGAAAGGTGATCGTGCAAGATCTGTCTCGATGCCAGATGGCGATTGATGTGTTAATTCGTAACCTTTTTGAGCGAACGGCTGATATTGGCTTTTTAGCCACAGACTATGATGTTATCGAGTTTTTAAAAAATAGTGATCAAAAAGAAGGGGATAGTGTTTTTTTAAGACAGAGACTTCAAGCCTATATTGATATTTATTCAGTCTACCAAGATGCATTTCTCATTGCGCTTGATGGTGAGGTGGTGTTACAGCTTAGCCAGCCTTCACGACGAGGCAAAGTGCAGGATGCTTTCATTCAACAAGCGATTACATACCCAGATCGTTATGTGGAGTATTTTGGGCACACGGATTTAACGGCTGATTCTCTACCAAACCTTTTGTATGCTAATGCGGTAATAGATGAGGGATATGTTGTTGGTGTTATTGTTTTATGTTTTCGATTTCAAAACGAGCTAGGAGAAATTACCAATCATCTTTTATTTGAACAGGAGGAGAATCATTTTCTGCTCTTAAATGGTGCGGGGGATGTGCTGTTTGCTCCACAAAGTTACCAGCAGGGGGGGGCGACTCATTTGTCTATAAGCTCTGCGCCAAAAGTAGTGTCGTTTCATCATAAAGACTGTGTTCAAGTGACGGCCAAAGGCCAACCTTATCAAGGTTATACTGGACCTGAAAATTGGCATGTGGCGTCCTTATTAGCATTAGAAAACATGGACCGGGTAAGCGAGACACTGGATCATCAAACATTGGTTGCTGATCTTGCTGGGCTTATTTCCGCTGATTTGTCTGATATCCGTCGTCAATCTATTTCTATCAATGACGATCTAGAGTTGATTGTTTTGAATGGTATTATCACAGCGGCTCGCAAAGATGCTGTGGAGTTTATGCCTGTACTAGAAGCCATCAAAAAGATTGGTAGAGATATAGACAATGTGTTTGCGAACTCCATTGAATCTTTGTTTTCTACTATCATTTCGGGTCAATTGAATGCAATAAGTCTGCAAGCCCGCTTGGCGGTAGACATTATGGATCGTAATCTTTATGAACGTGCAAATGACTGCCGCTGGTGGGGGTTGAATACATCGTTACAAACGGCATTATCGACATCGGAGGTTGATAAAAGCCGTATTCGTCAGACGTTAGGGAAAATACACTCTTTGTATACTGTGTATCATAGCTTGTACGTTTATGATCAAAATGGGCGTTATCTCGCCTTTTCAGATGACACTTATCAGCATTATATTGGACAAAACATAGAAGCAAATTCAGCAGGAATGGGCGTGTTCCATTCGCAAGATATTTACGCTTACTGCGTGTCGCCATTCATGCCTTTTGCTTGTTACGGTGGCGCGCATACTTATATTTATAATGCGGCTATTCGTAGTCCTGAAAAAAACAATGAGGTGGTTGGTGGTATCGGTATCGTATTCGATTCTACGGTAGAGTTTCGTGCCATTCTTAATGATATTTTGCCCAGAGAGAATGGTGTTGTAAAAGCAGGTACTAAAGCCTTGTTTACTACAGATAAAGGCTTTGTCATTGCAAGTTCGTCGGACCATCATGTTGTTGGCAGTGTCTTTTTTCCTGCGATTAGCATGACTGAGCTCTATCAAGATGGCAGTACAGCAACCGCTATTAGATTCGACGGTAATGTATATCTCATTGGTGCCGCGAGGTCGAACGGATATCGAGAATATAAACGTCAAGATGGTTATGAGAATACGATTATAGCCTGGGTGCTTGTGCCATGTTAGCTTAAAATATCCATATGATGTCATGGAAGACGTCGGTGTTTTAGTATGCGCTCTCTGCTTATTTTTTTGTGCTTACCTCCGATTTAAAACTATACTAATAGCAAAAACTCAGTAACCTATCGATAAGGTTTTATTTTTCCACTCATGGCGTTTGGCCTAAGAAAATCATATGAATTTAGAATCGTTATTTTCTATTGATCCTTATAGCTGGGGCTCGATTGCGACGGCTATCTTTTGTGGTGCTGTGGTTGGTTTAGAACGACAACTTAGAGGTAAGCCGGTAGGCATAAGAACCTCTGCACTCATTGTTTTAGGGACGTATGTGTTTATCGCATCCTCTATGTTAGTTGCAGTGGATATAACAGATCCATCACGAATTATAGGGCAGGTTATTACTGGCATTGGTTTCCTTGGTGCCGGTGTTATGTTGTCAAAAGACGGCTCTGTGATTGGGGTCACTTCCGCTGCGACTATTTGGGCATTAGCTTCTATCGGTGTGTGCATTGCTATTATTGACTCTTATGTAGCGATAAAGCTGTCTTTTATTGTTGTGGCTATTTTATATGGTGTGGATATTTTGGAAGTATACTCGTCGGCTTTTACTCGTGGCGTACATTCCAAATACAGTCGATGGCGTAATAGAGAATAAATATACTGAAGGATCATTGGAGAACTAACATGGTATTAGGTTATCGCATTAGCTGTGATTATGAAGAGATGGACTTTGATGTTATCCACCATTATATATCAAATACCTACTGGGCTAACAATATTCCGAAAACAACCTTGAAAAGAGCACTTGAGCACTCGCTGTGTTTTGGCGTTTTTTCGCCGGAAGGGAAGCAAATAGGTTTTGCTAGAATGATTTCTGATCAAGCGACATTTGCTTATTTAGCCGATGTTTTTATCGATGAGGAACATCGTGGAAAAGGGTTGTCTAAGTGGTTAATGCAGACCATTCATGACTACCCAGCGCTACAAGGTTTACGCAGGATACTATTAGTGACACGTGATGCTCATGGTTTGTATGAGCAGTTTGGTTATTCGTCTTTGAGTTATCCAGCGACCCTGATGCAGAAATGGAATCCGGATGTTTATAATGAGTGTTCTTAGATTTATTTCTTACTAATCATTGTGACAATTCGACTCTATTTCGCCCATTTTCCTTGCCTTTGTATAAAGCTTTGTCCGCTCGTTTGTCATATTTAAAGCATTATCATTGTGTTTTTCATAGTCCGTTACGCCTAACGTAATCGTTAACGCCAGATTAAATTCACTGAAAGTCTCTTTCGAGACTAAGTCCTTTAAATACTCTGCAGTTAAGGCTGCCTCACCTTTATTAATATTTGGTAAAATAATAATAAATTCCTCTCCACCAAATCGAGCAATAATATCTTTATTCTTAAGGTTCCTTTTAAGCAACTGACCAATCTCAATCAGACAAATGTCTCCAATGTCATGCCCATATTGGTCGTTTATTTTTTTAAAATAATCGACATCGATTAAAATTAAGCTTAATGGTGATGATGTTAATAGAGATTTTTTGAGTTCTATACTGAAATAGATGTTTAGTCCTCGTCTATTCAAAAGACCCGTTAATGGATCTTGGATGTTTTCTTCATTCAACTTTGTCGTCAGTTCTGCGTATTTTTTTAGGAAAAAATGACCAAAAAAAGCACTAAAAACGATGGCGGTTGTGAGCCAAAATCCACGATCGAGAGACTTTTCTCTTGAGTCAATCTTATCTGTTAAATCCGTAATAAGGTCACCAAATACAGTTGCGATCACAGTGTAGATGATCAGAATGACAGTAATCACAACAGATTCTTTTGTGCCACCTATTAAGGCCGCTAAAATAGGGTAAAGCGGTAAGAAATACGCTACTTGACTATTGACACCTCCTGATATGGTAAGCGTTGGGAGAATAATTATTAAAGCAATAAGCAGTGATAGCGTGATTTCCCATTTCGGAATTATGTTCGATCGGACAACAAAATAGAAGCCGATCACGATGGCGAGTGCTAATAGTGCAGCCAGTTGTAAGATATCTGATGATTCAATAAATAGAGGTCTGACAGCCAATGAGAAGGTTAAAGTTAATATCGTCAGTTCTATGATTCGTAAGGTTAACAAATGGTTAAGCTGGGTCTGTGCACTGTTTGGCATAATCTTCTGAATTCTATCCTGTTTTTGCGCTAACAAGTCTTTAGAAAGGCAATTTAGAGACCAGCAGTCTATATGGTTTGTTTTTTTAGGGTATAAAAAAAGACAAAATCTAGCAAGTTTCTCATAACCTTATTTTAATAAACAAATAATACAGCACTCTATGCTAAATTCTTTTCTTTTTTTGTTGTGTGTTGTAAGAGGTGTTCTATGTGCTTAAAAAATCGTGTCCTAGTGTTTGTAGCCGTATTGTGTGGCTCAATTGCATCGCCTTCAATGGCGGCAACATTTGAAGTGCCTCGTTCGTATGAGATTATGTATGTTGACCTTGAAAGCGCTGGGCGTTTTGGTAATGATTTTAAAGTGGACCTTGATGAAGGTCAGCACCAGATTGTTGTCCGCTTCAATAAGCTATTTCGCAGCGGTGGCGATACTCAAGTCTTTCAGTCTGAGCCAATTGTATTAGATCTTTTGTTTGAAAAAGATACTTATTTGACTCTGAAGGCACCTTATATCTCAACACATAGACAAGCGGAAGATAACGCGAAAAATCCTCAGTTCACTATTCATGATGACTTAAGTGGTAAAGAGGTCAATTATCAACAACAGGCATTGGCAACGAAATCGGGTTTTCAGAATACGCGTGACTATGTTGCAGAAATTGAACGCTTAACAGATAAAACTATGGGCGGCAGCACAACGTCCTCTAGTGGGCCTGTTACTGCACCTGAGGTTATGTCAGACAAGGTCACACTTAATATGATGAAGTTTTGGTATAACCAATCTGATGAAGCGACTCGTAAAGATCTCCGTGTTTGGATCGCTGACGATTTATACAAACCAACAGTTTCTAGTATTCAATTAGAAATGTCACAGTTTTGGTTCAAAAAAGCAGATCAAAGTGATCGCAACGCTTTTCAAACTTGGTTGACCGAAGAGTAAGCCATTATTTTTAGTCAAATTTATAAAAAACGCCCAACGATTGTTAGGCGTTTTTTACAGATTGGCTAGCGTTTTATTAAGCTGTTGTTGCTTTAGCGTCAGCAAATTTTTGGTTAAATTTGTCATTGACCCAAAGTGCCAACAAGATAATAGCGCCACCGATTGTAAGGCGTAGAATATCCGCGTCTCTGTTCCAAAAAACCACATTGACCAAGATACCCGCTGGGATGAGTAAGTTATTTGCCACCGCTAAAGTGCCGATGTTTACCATGGTTGCCCCTTTGTTCCAAGCAAAATAACCTAAGCCTGAAGCGATAATCCCAAGGTAAATCAAGATGCCCCATTGCAGAGTCGTTGTCGGCAACTGTTCTGTGTTGCCCATCGCGATGTAACAAGGAATAACGACGGCGAGAGCACCGATAAAAAACCACCCGAAAACTGTGCGCTGCGGTAGGTCTGGACGCTCTTTTGCGATGATTCGTTTATAGCCTACTTGGCCTGCTGCAAAGCACAAGTTGGCACATTGCACTATCATTAAGCCTTTGATGAAGCCTTCAACGACACCTTGGTAACGGATGGCGACCGCTCCAAGAATAGCCAATAACGCACTGATGGCGAAACCGATATTAAATCGTTTGTCTAGCATGTCATTGATTAGCGTCACATACAGTGGTGTCATTACAGTGAATAGCAGCACCTCTGGTACAGACAGATACAAGAAGGATTGGTAGTAGAAGCCGTACATAATTCCCAACTGTAAAGCACCACAGATCATCAATTTAAAAGCGATTTTTGCTTCAATCTGACGTAGTTTTAAGAAGGGTAAAAAAACCAGCGTAGCAAGAGATACGCGCATTAGAACTGAGAACCAAGCATCGACTTGTCCGGCAAGATAAACCCCAATTAAACTGAATGAAAACGCCCAGAGTAGAGTGACGGCTATAAGTATTGGCATAGGTATTTCTTCCATAAGAAAATTTTCGCAAAGTTTACCAACAAATGGCATTAGGGTAAATCAGTTTACTTTTATATTTTATTAGGTTTACTAATGGCTTTTTCATCGTTTTTACCAGCCCCCATCTTTTTATCTGCACAATTGTCTTAAAAGTGATTTTATTTGGGTAGTTCTGCTTTTCTTGATCTAGCTAATAGGTTGCTGAGGTCGTTGTTACGTGGCGAGTAAAACCTTGATCTAGATTAATAATTTAATTTTCTATCCTGTTACCTTTTTTGTCACAGACATTTTATTTGACCAAAAAAGGAATCGATTATGAAAGCTATACTTCCTCTCGCTCTTGTTTCTGCGCTTTGTTCATCTGTTGCGTTAGCTCACAATGCTGGCGATGTATTTGTTCGTGGTGGTCTTGCGGTAGTGATGCCAAATGAAAGCAGTGATGATGTCGCCAATTCTGGAGAGCTAGAATTGGATAGTGATACTCAAGTTGGGGTGACGCTGACTTATATGTTGACAGAGCAATTTGGTGTTGAGCTTTTAGCCGCAACCCCTTTTACTCATAAAGTGTCAACAAAAGGGCTGGGAGAAGTCGCTGAAGTGTCGCATTTACCACCATCCATTATGGCACAGTATTACTTTGGACAAGTGAACAGCCAAATCCGCCCTTATGTTGGGGCTGGTTTAAATTATACCGTGTTCTTCGATGAAAAAGGCAAAGGGTCTGTTTTAGGTGGAACGGACGTAAGTCTTGATAATTCACTGGGATTTGCCGCTCAGGTTGGTGTTGATGTGAATTTTGCTGAAAACTGGTTTGCGAACGCTTCTCTTTGGTACATGGATATCAATACAGATGTGCATACAATTGCAGGGACATTTGATACAGACATTGACCCTATTACCTTTATGGCAAGTGTGGGTTATACCTTCTAAAAGTGTTTATCTAAGCGTTAAAAGAAAGGCTTTGGTTTTCGAATCAAAGCCTTTTTTACTGTGTTATTTCATGTATATGGAGTAGGCTTTTTCATTTTAATGTAGATACCTCACCTCTCATGGAAAAACGATGTCATTAGAATTTTTACCTGAACTTGAACATCACTGCCGTGTCTTTTTGCAAACCCAAGGGCATGCTGACTCAGCTCATGATTTGAGCCACATTTCTCGCGTTGTCAAAGTTGCGAAGCAACTGGCGATTGAAGAGTGTGCCGATTTAGCGGTCGTGGTTCCTGCTGCTTGGCTGCATGACTGTGTGTCTTTACCCAAAAACCATCCGGATCGACATTTGGCTTCGACAATGGCAGGAGACAAAGCCGTTGCGTTTTTACTGTCAATTGCTTACCCCAGTCAGTACTACGATGCGATTCATCATGCCATTCGTGCTCATAGTTTTAGTGCCAATGTCGCTCCTGAAAGCCTTGAAGCCAAAATAGTTCAAGATGCAGATCGTTTGGATGCATTAGGAGCCATAGGTATTGCTCGTTGTATGCAGGTAAGTGGGGCGCTAAACAGAACTTTTTATGCTTTGGACGATCCTTTCTGTGAAGAGCGTAAACCGGATGATGTACGTTATTCTATTGATCATTTCTATCATAAGCTGTTCCGCATCTCGGAGAGTTTGAACACGCCTTCGGCCCAGTTGGAGGGAAGCAGACGTGAACAAGTGATGCGTTTCTTTTTGGAGCAATTAGCGTTAGAGATTTAATGGCAAACGGTTTAGGCAGAATGATCTATAGCTTGTGATTAATTGCGTTTAAATTCGCGAGCATTTTTTCCCCTATGGCCAAAAACAACGTCAGGTCTTCATCGCTAATATTGGCTCTCATTTCTTTAAGCACCGCTCGATCGGCGCTGGCTAAGGCCTGATAACAGGCCATCCCCATTGGTGTTAACTCTAGAAACTGACTGCGCTTATCGGTTGGATTAGGCATTTTTGCTACCATTGATTGATTCATCAGTTCTTGAACCAATCGAGTGATCTGTCCTTTGTCTTTCTCTGTGATGTCTGCCAAATAATTTGCGGTACAGTCTGGCGTATCATGAATGTTTTTTAAAACCAAAAAATATATGGGGGACAGGGACAGTTGCTTTTCTTTCATGATGTTTTTCATCGAGGTTTTTAGTCCGCCAATGGTATTCATAAAAAGGGCTTGTAGCGCTGATTCGGTATTATGCATAGTGATTTCCAGATAGTTGACAAAGTCAATTTAATTAAATATAGTTGACATTGTCAATTAGTTTTCGTTCCCATCCTATCATTCCTTGGAAGTGTATCTATGTCAAAGAAAGTTCAAAAAATTGCCATCATTATTAGCTTTATTATGGTCATTGGGGGGTTGTTAACCTTCTTAATGACTTGGAGAAACATCGGATTTTCTCATCATTTCATTGGGGCTTGGTTATCGTCATTTGCGTGGTGTGTTTTATGTATTGCACCAATTGGCGGCGTGATCTCTATTGTGACAAACAGTCTGGTGAATAAGGTGTTTTATGCTTTGTCTAGGACACAAAAAAACATTGTGTTTGGACTTGTGATGGCGGTAATAATGGAATCTATTATGGCGATTGTGACAACCATCAACTTGCATGGCTTTCTGATTCCAAGTGAGTTTGTCGATTATTGGGGGGCGACTTTTATTTCTGCGTTGCCTGCGGGATTGATCATTTCTGTTCTAATGTCGCTGGTCATTAAACCGAGACTTGCTGTCTTTTGGGCGAAAGCTTGAAAGATGTGTTGATAAAAAAATTAACTTTAACGATTGGCTACGATGTTGTTTCACCATAGCCACTGGCTTTTTATGACAGCAAAGCAAAGTCGCTTTTTGTGGGTTAAGCAAAAAGCAAGTAACAATGACCTTGCTCGATACCGACAGTCGCTTTCTTTAGCTGACTGCCTTGGCATGGTCCTGTAATGCATACACCGTCTGACGGAGAAAAAAGGGCACCATGGTGGTGGCACTGTAAATAATCACTTTCGTCATCCAATACAGATTCAGAAGACCAATTAAGGGGTTTGTTTTGATGTGGGCAAATGTTTTCGAACGCTATAATCTGCCCCTGTTGTTTGGTGATTAAAAAATTAGACTGTTCGACAGTGATATTAAGCGCTTGACCTTCAGGAAGGTTGTGCGCATTTGGTATAAGATATTTATTAAACACGTGATTACCGCACTTTTTTGATGAATGTTGTTTATTCCAACTGAACGGCTGCTTTCCATAATCATGCGAACTAAGAGATGTTGTGACTATCGGCATGCTCTTAGTTGTGTTTCTTGCCATTCTGTTGCCGACTAAGCTGGTGAAATTCAGGAAAATGTCAGTTAAATAAACTTTCCGTGAGCAAAACACTCTAAAGCGCTATCCAGCACGAGTCAATATGCAAGAATTAAGTTAGTTGTTTTTTGCTCGTTGCTTGCTGTGATTAAGCTCCTTTATAATCGCAAGTTATGGCTAAAAAAACTCCCGCAAGATCGTCTTCTAAGTCTTCGACTCAAAAGAGAAAAAAACCGACATCTTCTTTATTGAAGAGAATTATTCACGCCCTTTTTAAATGGGGGCTCATTGTTGCTTTGGTCGGTAGTATTCCCTTCTCTGCTTGGGTGTGGTGGCTTAACGGGCAGGTAGTGAGTCGCTTTGAAGGACAAAAGTGGCAAGTTCCCTCTGAGGTCTACAGTGCCCCCATTATTTTGCGTAATGGCTCACCTTGGAATAAGCAAGATCTTGAGGCGCTATTGGAGGAGACTGGGTATCGGTTTGGTCGTAACAGTCAAAATGTCGGTTGGGCCGCTCGTAGCCAAACAAAAGTGAGTGCACACTTACGATCTTATGTTGATCATTTGGGTTTTCATCAAAGTGAAAGACGTATATTTTCATTTCAAAATGGTCGATTGGTGATACAAGCGCTAAATGGTGACGAGATTGCAGAAGCAAGAATTGAACCTCAGCGTATTGGCTTTTTGTATGGCGGTAATACGGAGAGTCGCCAGATATTATCCTATGAAGACATTCCCAAGCCTTTAATTGATATTTTGATTGCTGTAGAAGATAAAGAGTTTTATGAGCATTGGGGGATTTCTTTAGTGGGTATCGCTCGTGCCATGGTCGTGAATCTTACGCATGCATCTGTGCGTCAAGGTGGCTCGACTCTCACGCAGCAACTCGTTAAAAATATGTATTTGAGTTCTGAGCGGACATACACGCGTAAAGTAACTGAGATTGTTATGAGTGTTCTGCTGGAGTACCACTACTCAAAAGAGGCTATTATCACCGCGTATATGAATGAAGTGTACTTGGCTCAGGTGGGCAGTAGTGCATTACACGGCTTTGCTGCTGCGAGTCAGCACTTTTTTGGTCGCCCTCTAAATGAATTAAACATTGACGAATTTGCGTTATTAGTGGGGATGGTCAAAGGTCCTTCTTTGTATAACCCTGAACGCTCTCCTAATCGTGCGAAAGAGAGACGGAATACCGTATTAGGCGTATTAAAAAGTCAGGGACGATTGTCTGATGCTGACTATAATCGTTTGGTAAAACAGCCTCTTCGTCTCGCCAGTAAGAAAAAAGAGCGTTCAGTATTTGGTGATTATCTAGATTTAGTGGCGATGCAATTATCACGGGATTTTGATGAAACCACCTTAGCCACTAAGAATTTGCGTATTTATACAGGCGTAGATATACGAGCTCAACGTGCCGCTAGCTTGGCTATGCAGCGTCAAGTCGCGGTATTGGAGAAGCGAGATCCTAAATTAAAAGGCTTGCAGGGCGCGATGGTAGTGACAGACAGAGTTTCAGGACAGGTTCGCGCTGTAGTAGGATCAAGTGGCCAAGTGTATACCGGATTTAACCGGGCTTTGGGAGCGGTAAGACCTATTGGTTCTTTAGTAAAACCGCCGCTTTATTTATCGGCATTAGCTACGGGGCGTTACACATGGTGGTCTAAGATTGAAGATAAAAAATTACGCTTTAATGTTGGCGGCAAAACGTGGCAACCTGAAAACTACGACAGACAGACACATGGTGAAGTTCATCTTTATGAGGCCATGGCAAAATCCTATAATTTGGCGACAGTGTCTCTGGCGCAGCAAATCGGTTTTGATCGAGTGGGGGATACTTTAAGGCAGTTAGGCGTTAAGCGACCCTTTACCATGCATCCAGCTGTGGCTTTAGGGGCATTGGAGTTGTCACCGTTTGAGGTATCGCGTTTATATCAACCTATAGCATCACAAGGAAAGAGTAGTGAACTCGGAGTTGTGCTTGCAGTGATGGATCAAAATGATCAATTAATGAAGCGTTTTGATCAACACAATGATGTGCCTTTCACGGATGCCTTGTTGGCTGTTACTTTAGATGGTATGACAAAAACACCAAAAATTGGTACAGCACGGGCGGCCCAAGCGGCTTTTCCAAACTTAAATTTTGCGGCTAAAACGGGAACCACGAATCAACAAAAAGACAGTTGGTTTGTAGGGATTACAGATGATTATTCTTCTACGGTATGGCTGGGAGACGACGACAATAGGCCATTGAGTATCACTGGAAGTAGTGGGGCGCAAAATGTCTGGATAGACTTTACTCGTAATGTTAATCCGACGTCTTTACCTGAAAGCTTGCCTGACGGCGCTGCGCGTTTCAATGTGTTAGACAGTAAGTTTGAGATGGCGGCGGATCGTTGTAAAGATAAGACAACGCTCGCCTTTATTTTAGGCACTGAGCCAAGAGATAGTAGCTCATGTTTTTGGCCTTTCTAGGCTGCCTTTTATGAAAGATAAAAAGAAGATTGATAATTTTTTTGTTCTTATATAGCCTTCTAGGTTGTTGAAAATAATAAGGTTACTCTCTAGGTCGATCTTTATTGAGCATTTTAGGTGCCTTTACGGAAGTAGGATAATAGACAATATAGGAGAATAATTGTCGTACTGAGAAGAGTTATCAGATTCTTTTCAGAAATAACACCACCTTAATATATAAAAGAAAAATGCTTTTGGTTGTTTTAATTTTATAGGTAATGGAGTGGCGCAGTTATGCGGCTTTACACATACATAGTTGGCTGTTTGTTGACAGCGACTTTTTCTAATGCAGGCATGACTTTTGGTGCGACAGATTTGCCTCAGACCTCTTCGTGTAATGCTCTTAAAGCCTCTGGCAATTCTGAGTATCCCCCTTTTTTGTGGCGAGAAAGTGATACATCAACAGAACTTCGCGGTGTGAATCGCCTTGTTATAGATGAGCTTAGTCGACGTATTAATATTCCTATTACCTTGGTTCATGCGGGGCCTTGGTCTCGAGCCCAAACAGAAGTGAAAAATGGTCGTATTGATTTAATGGCAGGTGCTTTCTACACCAATGAACGGGCAGACTATATGGATTATTTTACGCCTGTGATTTTGCATACGACGAGTGTTGTCTGGCAACGTAAAGACAAAACCTTTCCGTTCAGCAAAAAAGAAGATTTAAAGGGCAAGTGGGGAGTCACTGTGATTAACAATAGTTTTGGTCAAGAGTTTGATCAATATGCCCAGCGTAACTTGAATATTTTGGCCGTGTCCAGTCTAACCCAAGCGTTGCGTATGCTTGAGGCGGACAGGGTTGACTATGTTTTATATGAGAAAAGTCCAGCTCATGCTTATGCGACCATGTTGGGTTTGTCTGACTCTATCGTCGCGGCGGTGCCTTATATTAGCAGTGAAGGCTTGTATCTTACTATGTCAAAAAAATCACCGTGTAATGAGAATAACATTAAGCTACGTATCGCTACGGCATTGCAGGAGATGAAGCAGGATGGTTTTACTGAACAAGCATTGATTAGCGGTGTTCAGGAATGGGAAGCCCATAGCGATATTAGTGTGGTCTTACCTTAGTTAGTGTGGTCTTACCATGGTTAACGCTGTCATAAATCAGGGGAAGGTTTTTCCTCCCCCTGATTTATTTTTAGCGATTTAATAAAGATTGGTAGAGCTCAATCCACTGGTCAGTTACGGCTTCCCAACTGTAGTCATAGCCCATAGCGTTTTGCTGTTTTTGTTGCCAGCGGTTCGTATCTTGGAAGCATGCCATACAGCGCTCCATGGCGGCTTTTAAAGATTCGATGTCGGCTTCCTTGAAGGCAAAACCATTGGCTTTTTCTCCCTCCTCGAACACCGTATCTGCGAGTCCTCCGGTTTGTCTCACAATGGGTAACGTAGCGTATTTCAAAGCATAAAGCTGTGTCAGTCCGCAAGGCTCAAAACGCGATGGTATGAGCAGTGCGTCTATCCCTGCCTGTATTCGATGAGAGTAATCTTCAAAGTATCCGATGCGCACAGCGACTTGTTGAGGGTAGTTTCTTTGTAATTCCAAATAGCCCGATTCTAAATGCTTGTCACCTGAACCCAGTACAATCAGTCGAGCGCCTTTTTCCAGCAAAGCTGGCATGACTTGCAAAACAAGGTCTAATCCTTTTTGCTCCGTTAGTCGACTAACTACACCAAATACTGGATAGTCTAGTTCTTCTGATAGGGCATTCTCGCGAAGTAAGGCCAGTTTGTTTTTCTGTTTGAGGTTAAGGCTGTTGAGGTCGTAATTTTGTGAAATAAGGGGGTCTTTCTCTGGTGACCATTGGTTGTAATCGACGCCATTCAAAATACCAATCAGCTTGTCTTGCATCGCTCTGAGGGTGCCATCTAGACCATCTCCATATTCAGGAGTAAGAATTTCTTGTGCGTAGGTTGGACTGACTGTAGTAACAGCATCAGCGTAGACTAAACCAGCTTTCAGTCCTGAGAATCGGCCATAAAACTCCATGCCGTGCATGCTGAGAAGTTCTGGCGATAAGTGAGTGGCTGAAAATTGATCCATATCAAAACTACCGTTATAACGTAAATTATGTACAGTCGTCACAATAGGGATATGGTTTACTTTCCAACTTTTCAGATAAGCGGCTGCAAAGCCTGTTTGCCAGTCGTTTAGGTGAAGTATATCAGCTTGCCAATCGATAAGATTTCCATGCAAAGCTAGTGTCGCGATAGCCCATGAAAAGGCGGCAAAGCGTAAATGGTTGTCTTGAAAGTCGACGCCATTTTTGTCAACGTAGGGACCGTCTTCACGTTCGTAAAGTGCTTGGCATTGTAATAGCCAAATTGGTGTGTCATTGTCGGGAATGTGGGTTTCAAGTAACAATAAATCTCCGACACCGAATGGGTTTCCTAGGTTGATACTCTTTTGAATTGGCGCTACTTTATTTAGTATGCCTTGGTACGCTGGCATGATAAGTTTGATATCGTGGCCTTTGTTTCTTAATGCGACAGGTAGTGCGCCAGCCACATCGGCCAATCCACCTGTTTTTATGAGAGGGTAAATTTCAGAAGCAGCAAAGAGTATTTTCATTATTAGTCATCTTATTGATTTAGAATAATGATCAGAGTATACCTAAATAGGACTTCAAATAGGTGTGTTGATAAAAATTTTAAGGGCATCACATGGATTTAAATACGGCGCGTATGAAAACTTTGTCCATTATCCTAGCCGGTGGACGTGGTTCAAGATTAAGACAACTAACGGATAATCGTTCTAAGCCTGCTGTGCCTATTGCGGGTAAGTATAAAATTATTGATTTTCCCCTTTCCAACTGTATTAACTCAGGCATGCGTCGTATTGCTGTTCTGACTCAGTATCGCTCTCACACACTAAACCAGCACGTGCAAAGAGGTTGGAATTTTCTGCGTTCAGACTTTAACGAGTTTATTGAGCTGTGGCCTGCTCAACAGCAGACAGGTAGTGACTGGTATCGTGGGACAGCCGATGCTGTTTATCAAAATTTAAGTATGATAGACGGTTTAGACAGCGAGTATATTTTGATTCTTGCTGGTGATCATGTGTATAAACAAGACTACAGTTTGATGCTGCAGGATCATATCGAAAGTGGTGCAGATGTAACTGTTGCGTGTATCGAAGTCCCTCTAAAAGAGGCTGATCAGTTTGGTGTTATGCACGTAGATGAAAACGACAATATTATTGCGTTTGAAGAAAAGCCGGCTAATCCACCGACCATGCCAGGTAAGCCAGATGTCTCACTTGCAAGTATGGGAATCTATATTTTTAATACTAAGTTTTTATCAGAGAATTTGCGCTCGGACGCAAGTGATGACGAATCAAGTCACGATTTTGGTAAGGATCTTATTCCTTTGTTTGTTGGACGTTGCAAAATTAAAGCGCACCATTTTTCCAATAGCGTCATTAGTAATAGCAGTTATCCGGATAAACCGTATTGGCGTGATGTAGGGACTTTAACGGCTTATTGGGAAGCCAATATGGATCTTACTAGATTGGTTCCAGAATTGGATTTATACGATGAAGAGTGGCCCATACGTACTGCGCAGTATCAACGACCTGCAGCCAAGTTCAATTATAATTATGAAGAACGCATTGGTACGGCATTAAATTCGGTTGTGTCGGCTGGTTGCATTGTGTCCGGTTCTACCGTTGAGCAATCTATCTTGTTTAATAACGTTCGAGTCAACTCGTATTCTCATGTGAATAAGTCGGTTATATTGCCTCGATGTGATATTGGTCGTCATTGTCGTTTGAATAAGGTGGTGATTGATTCTGATTGTTGTATTCCAGAAGGGACGATTATTGGTGAAGATGCTGTTGCGGATGCTGCGCGCTTTTACCGAAATTCAGACGGTATCACTTTAGTGACTCAAGAGATGATAGAAGCATTGTCTGAATAGTGTTCTGTATGGTGTTTGTTCATTTCGTGAAAAGCCGCTTAATCAGCGGCTTTTTTGTGTTTAAGATCAAGCTTTGTTCCACTATCTTGTGGGCTATGTCTTGTAAAATACCAAATTGGACGCATTAGTAAGATTGGTTTTTAAATGATTGAGAAAGAGCGTTGGTTATCCCCGTAACCTGTGGATAACCCTATTGGTGAATCTTTGATAACTTACGCAAAACCAGTCAGTATGCTGCTTTGGACATTGGTGTTCATTTCTTCTTCAGTCTTTCAATTGGCGTAGCGTATTTGCTAAATCTGTTTGTATTTTCACCTACTAGTGAGGAGGTTTTATGTTTACGGGTATCGTTCAGGGGACGGCGACGGTCAAAACGGCCGATCAAGTTGGTCGTAACAAGCGATTAGAAGTGGTTTTTCCAGCTGGCGTTATGTTGGGGCAGCAGCTTGGGGCAAGCGTGGCTATTAACGGCGTTTGTCTTACTGTTGCCGAAATTGGTCACGATGTTTTGACGTTTGATGTCATTGATACCACTTTAGCATTAACCAATATTGGTCTTCTACAGGTGGGCGATACAGTCAATTTTGAACGCGCTGCTCGGATGGGAGATGAAATTGGTGGGCATGTTATGTCTGGTCACATTATGACTTCTGTCGTGGTGTCTAGAATTGAGAAAATTGAAGAAAGTGTGCATATTCGTTTTACGACAGATCGTCAGCATGAAGTGGATGCAAGACGTTATTTGTTCGACAAAGGCTACGTGGGACTAAACGGTGCCAGTTTGACGATTAGCGCCATTGGTAATGATTGGATCGAAGTGTCTTTGATTCCAGAAACGCTTAGATTGACAACCTTTGCTATGTTATCACTAGGCGATAGGGTAAACCTTGAGATCGATGCGCATACGCAAGCGACTGTTGATACCGTTGAGCGTATCTTGAAACAAAGAGGGATCGTTTTACCTTAGACGTCTATTTCGTGCCGATTTTACCCGCTCATTTTGCTTGGCTTTGAAATAAATGGAGTCCTTGCCCGATTTTCGGTAGAATGCTCGCCAATTTCTATCCTGCAAGCGTGTTGATAAGTATTTCTTATGATTGTCATGATGATGTTATTTAATTTGAGTGCCACTCGTAATGAAATAGATGTCCAATGAGCGTTTTTTAACAGGTAATCATTCTAATATCGCTTTTAAAGTGTGAGTAAATAGTGTCTTCCAATAATCTTAAGCACATACGCAATTTTTCGATAATTGCACATATCGACCATGGAAAATCGACGTTAGCAGACCGCTTCATTCAGGCTTGTGAAGGCTTGAGTGAACGTGAGATGTCTGCTCAAGTTCTTGACTCGATGGACATCGAGCGTGAACGTGGCATTACCATCAAGGCGCAAAGTGTCACCCTCGATTACCACGCAAAAGATGGACAGGTGTATCAATTAAACTTCATTGATACTCCTGGGCACGTGGATTTCTCTTATGAGGTATCTCGTTCTCTTGCGGCTTGTGAAGGTGCGTTATTGGTCGTTGATGCGGCTCAGGGTGTGGAAGCGCAGTCTGTCGCAAACTGCTACACCGCGATCGAGCAAGGTCTCGAAGTGATGCCAGTTTTGAATAAAATCGATTTGCCGCAAGCAGAGCCTGAGCGCGTCAGCGCCGAGATTGAAGAGATCATCGGTATAGATGCCATGAATGCTGTGACCTGTTCTGCAAAAACAGGCATGGGCGTTGATGATGTGCTAGAGCGTCTGATTGCGACGATTCCACCACCAGAAGGCGATGTGGATGCTCCGCTTCAAGCGCTTATTATCGACTCTTGGTTTGATAACTACTTAGGTGTGGTTTCTCTTGTTCGTATCAAACAAGGTACTTTGCGTAAGAAAGACAAGATTTATATTAAATCTACCAAACAGTCTCATCCAGTTGATATGGCGGGTATTTTTACGCCAAAACGTAAAGAGACTGGCGTGTTGAGAGCGGGTGAAGTAGGTTTTGTTGTTGCGGGTATTAAAGATATTCATGGGGCACCAGTCGGTGACACCATTACTCATGCATCGACACCAGATGTTGCTCAGTTAGCGGGTTTCAAAAAAGTTAAACCACAAGTTTACGCTGGTGTGTTCCCTGTTAGCTCTGATGACTATGAAGATTTCCGCGTTGCTCTTGATAAGTTGACACTGAACGATGCCTCTCTGTTTTTTGAACCAGAAAGCTCTGATGCTTTGGGTTTTGGCTTCCGTTGTGGCTTCTTGGGTATGCTGCATATGGAGATCATTCAGGAACGTTTAGAGCGTGAATACGATCTTGATTTAATCACCACGGCGCCAACCGTAGTGTATGAAATTGAGCTAAATAATGGCGATGTAATTAGCGTAGACAGTCCGTCAAAAATGCCAGATCCTGGCACGATTAAAGAAATGCGCGAACCGATTGTGGAAGCGAATATTTTAGTACCACAAGAATACTTGGGGAACGTCATTACTTTATGCGTGGAAAAGCGTGGTATCCAAAAAGATATGTTATATGTTGGTCGCCAAGTGCAGTTGCGTTATGAGCTTCCAATGAACGAAGTGGTAATGGACTTTTTCGATAAACTAAAATCTTGTAGTCGCAGTTTTGCGTCTTTGGATTACAGTTTCTCCCACTTTAGTACCGCGCCTTTATGCCGATTAGATATTTTGATCAATGGTGAGCGCGTTGATGCTTTAGCGCTCATTATGCACAAAGACAATGTGCAGTATAAAGGCCGAGCTTTGTGTGAAAAAATGAAAGATTTAATTCCTCGCCAAATGTTTGATGTGGCGATTCAAGGTGCGGTCGGCGCGAAAATCATTTCTCGTACAACGGTCAAGGCGTTACGCAAAAACGTTATTGCCAAATGTTACGGTGGTGACGTAAGCCGTAAGAAGAAATTGTTGCAGAAACAAAAAGAAGGTAAAAAACGTATGAAGCAGGTGGGCAACGTCGAAGTGCCACAATCTGCTTTCCTTGCCGTTTTGCAGCTGGATAGCTAAAACCAGAGAAACAACAGGCGTGCTTGGCACGCCCTGATGGAGAAATGATGTATGGGTTTTGATTTCGAATTGATACTGGCCATTGCGTTTTTAGTGACAGGTGTCTTCTGGGTATATGATCGTGTTGTTTATTTTCCCAAGCGCAAAGCCATATTGACAAATATGGCAACAGAAACGCGAAAGGCACTTAGTAAAGACGCTCAGCAGCGACTAGCGGAAACGCCTAAGTTCGTTGTAGAGGTAAAGTCTTATTTCGTTATCATTGCGGTCATTTTTGGTCTGCGGTCTTTTGTGGTGGAGCCCTTTCAGATTCCGTCTGGATCTATGCTGCCAACGTTAAAGGTAGGCGATTTTATTCTGGTGAATAAATTTGATTATGGTCTTCGTCTACCGGTTTTAAATACTACGATTATTCCTACTACAGAACCAAAGCGTGGTGACGTGGTCGTATTCAAGTACCCACTAGACCCTAGTTTAAACTATATTAAACGCTTAGTTGGTTTGCCTGGCGATCAAATTCGTTACCAGAATAAAGTTTTGACGGTAAATGGTGAGCCCGTTAGTAAAGAGTTTTTAGCCAAATTGCCTGTGTCTCTGAATCCAAATCAAGAGCCTGTTGATGTATTTAGTGAACACCTAGGTAAGGCACAACACGAAATCTACAATAGTTATCGATTTACCCCGCACGAAGGTGAGTGGACTGTGCCTGCAGGACATTATTTTGTGATGAGAGACAACAGAGACAACAGTGCTGACAGTCGTTTTTGGGGCTTTGTCCCAGATGAAAATATGAAGGGGCGTGCCTTTTATGTGTGGCTGCATTGGGATCAATTTTTCAGTATCCCAAGCTTTAAAAATAACGGTTTGATTGAATAAGTATTTTTTGGAGACATTTTGAGTTCATCGTATCAGAAGCTGAGTCAGCGAATAGGGTATTTTTTTGCTGACCTTGGACTGCTTGAACTGGCGCTAACGCACCGTAGTTTTGGTGGGAAAAATAATGAGCGCCTTGAGTTCTTAGGTGACTCTATCCTTAATTATGTGATTGCGGAAGATCTTTTTCACCGTTTTCCAAAGGCCAAAGAAGGCGAATTAAGCCGTTTGCGAGCGTCGCTAGTAAAAGGCGATACCTTGGCCGAATTAGCAAGAGAGTTTGAATTGGGTGATTATCTCAAGTTGGGCGCTGGAGAACTAAAAAGCGGTGGATTTAGGCGCGATTCTATTTTAGCCGATACGGTTGAGGGCATTATTGGTGGTATGTATCTTGATGCAGGCATGGAGGTGTGTCGCCAGCACATTTTAGCATGGTACAAAGAACGCCTGGATGCGACATCATTAAAAGTGGTTACTAAGGATGCAAAGACGCGACTTCAAGAGTATCTTCAAGCCAGAAAGCATGCGCTACCTCAGTACGATGTTGTGAATATAGTGGGCGAGCCTCACGACCAAACTTTTTTTGTACATTGTCACATTGAACTGTGTGAAAGTGCTATAGAGGGTAAGGGTAACAGTCGTCGCATTGCAGAGCAAAACGCGGCTGCCAAAGCATTGAAAAAATTGGAAAAGAAAGATGTCTGACGTTGAAGTTACACACTGTGGTTATATTGCCATTGTCGGCCGCCCAAATGTGGGTAAGTCGACTTTGCTTAATCATATTTTAGGCCAAAAATTATCCATTACTTCGCGTAAGCCACAAACTACCCGTGATCAGATTCTTGGTGTAAAAACGGAAGGTCATGTTCAGGCTATTTATGTGGACACACCCGGTTTGCATTTGGGTGAAGCAAAAGCCATTAATCGTATCATGAATAAAACGGCTGCTGCGGCATTGAAAGATGTCGATGTGGTTCTATTTGTTATTGATGCGGATCGCTGGACGGAAGAAGATGAAGCGGTGTTGCAAAAAGTGAAGCACGCCCGTTGCCCCGTTATTCTAGTGGTCAATAAAGTCGACCAGCTGGATCAAAAAGAGGATCTTTTGCCGCGTCTGGCAAACCTAGCGGATCGAATGGATTTTGCACAAATTGTTCCCATATCAGCTCTGCGTAATAATAACTTAGACCGTTTAGAGCGCTTGGTTGAAAGCTACATGCCAGAGGGGACGCAATTTTACCCTGAGGATCAAATAACCAATCGCAGTTCACGCTTTTTGGCCGCCGAGATTGTTCGCGAAAAAATTACTCGTCAACTTGGGCAAGAAGTGCCTTATGAAGTCGCGGTACAAATTGAAGAATTTGTTTATGAAGAGTCTGCTATTCATATTAGTGCGTTGATTTTAGTTGAGCGAAATGGACAAAAACGCATCATTATTGGTGAGCGTGGCGACAAGATTAAGTTGATCGGTAAAGAAGCGCGAATTGATATGGAAAACTTATTTCAACATAAAGTGATGTTGAATCTCTGGATTAAAGTTCGTTCAGGCTGGTCAGATGATGAACGCGCCTTGGCGAGTTTAGGTTATCAGGAAGAATAGCTTTAATGCGCGTTTCTGCGTATGTCATTCACACCCGTCCCTTTCAAGACGGTAAGATCCTGCTTGATGCGTTAACGTTAGAGCAAGGGTTGGTTCGAGGTGTTTGGCGATTACCCAAAAAAGAGGCTCGGATCATCCCCGGGCCTTTTTTATGTTATGAAATGGAGCTTTCGGGTCGTAGTGACTTAAAAACCGTGAAAAGTTTGGAGTCGGTAAAATCGGCGTTTGTGCTTGAAGGGTTGCCTTTGTACGCTGCTTTTTATGTTCATGAGTTGCTTGAAAAACTGTTACCTACCAATTTGCCTTTACCTGATGTTTTTGAATTGTATCAGTGGCTGATTGAGAGTTTGCATTCGGGAGTTCCCATCGCCCCTTTGCTACGTCGCTTTGAAGTAGGATTATTTTCAGAATTGGGTGTGGGCATCAACATGATATCTACCGGTCGTGGGGAATCAATCGAGCCACGTCAGCTTTATCAATTCCATTATAAGTTTGGTTTGCGGCCGTATTATGGCGAAATACCAAAACAACTCCCCATGTTGTTTGTGGAAGGTCAGGTGGCATTGGATTACCACGCTGGTCAATGGATGGATAAGCAAGTGTTGAGCCTCGCTAAGGAATTGCATCGTAATTGGTTAGACAGTTTGTTAAATGGTAAGCCTATTGTATCAAGGCGATTATTGCCAAAGCAGCCCTTTCAAGGCGATCGGCATATGGGGGTGCCGATTTTTCGGGCTTTGCGATGATTTATTCGATTAAAGAGGTGAGAAGTTGATTATAGGTATTGGAACGGATTTGGTTGAAATTGCCCGAATTGCTCAGTCAATTGAGCGTTTGGGTGAGCGTTTTATTGACCGCATATTAACGACTACCGAGAAAAAACGCTGGTTAGAAATCCGTAATGTGGATAAAGCCAATGCTTATGTAGCAAAACGCTTTGCGGCTAAAGAAGCTGCGGTAAAGGCGTTAGGAACAGGCATTGGTTCAGGGGTGAGCTTTCAGCATTTTAGTGTTGGTAATTTGCCTTCTGGTCAGCCTATTCTCTGCGTGGATGAGAGTATTACTACGCGTTACAACTTTCCTGTGTCATGGCATTTAAGCCTAACGGATGAGAAAGTGTATGCTCAGGCGTTTGTTGTTCTGGAATCTAGGGAGTGGCGTCCAAAGACTGAGGCCAAGGAATAAGTTGCCTGTGAGTTAGAAGTTCTTCAATGGTTTCGATAAAGTCTTCGGCGACTCCGTCTACCTCTTCTAAACCTAACTCCTTTAAGTGTGTTTCTAAAAAGCCAGCATGGCGCGCGATATTAATGGTGCCTGTATATTTGGAGGCACCATGAATTCTATGTACTACCTCTATTAGCTTTTCAGTGTCTTGGTTTTCTAGGTGGTGTTGAATCAGCTTTTTTTCAGCGTCCAGTGAATCTGCCAGCATATCAAACATCTCTTTTGCAATATCGGCCTTACCATCGACAACATCAAGTGCTTTTTCTAAATCGAAAATATTGATTAACTTATCATCCACTTGGTCTTGGAATGTTTTGGTATTATTGCGCCAAGTTTCAATCGTGTTAAATAGTAGCTCTTCATCGATAGGCTTGGTCAAATAAGCATTCATACCACTGGCGAGCATTTGTTGTTGTTCTGATCCCAGTGCATGGGCTGTGAGTGCAATAATGGGAATGTTTTTGCAGTGTTCTAATTGGCGTAACATTTGGGTTGTTTCCATTCCATCCATTTCAGGCATTTGAATGTCCATAAAGATCAAGTCGAATGTGTCATGAATGGCCATGTCTATGGCCTGTTGTCCGCTGTAGGCTGATGACACCACAACTCCAACGGGGGTTAGCCAATGATTAAGTAACTGGAGATTGATTGGTGAATCATCTACCGCCAATATCTTGAGGCCTTTGAAATGCTCGTAATTGGCTGGTTCGGGTGCCTTTGGCGGCGCTAAGTTGACGGAGGCTTTGTTGATGTTCGACAGCGCCTTATACAGCCTGTCTTGGCTGATGGGTTTAAGCAGTATGTCGCTGCATACGTTTTTTAAATCGGAGTGGTGAGCTATTTGACCTGGTGGCTGAACCATCATTATGCTGGGGATTGAATGTTGTTGCGCACAATAGTGAATGAGTTCACGGGCTTCAGCAATACTTTGATCGTCAGGATTGACGCTCAATAAAATGGCATGAATAGTGTCATGCTGTTTGTTTAATGTAGACACGATCTGCTCTATGTCTGAGCACGCCGTAGAGCGAACCCCAATACTTTTTAGGTAGTTAGTCAGGTAATTTTTATAGGCTGTACTGGGTTCGAGTAAAAGCACATGTCGATCCAGTTTTTGTATGTGTGGGCTTGCTTTATTTGATTTTTTTAGAGTAATCGTAAAGCGAAAGGTTGAACCGATGCTTGGGTCACTACTGACTTCAATTTTCCCTTTCATTTGCTCAACCAGCTTCTTCGTGATAACCAGTCCTAATCCTGTACCGCCAAATTGGCGTGTAGTACTGGTGTCTACCTGAGAGAAAGGTTTAAATAAACGGTGAATTTTATGTTCCGGTATGCCTATGCCAGTGTCGATAATGTGGAATGACAGGACGATTTCTTGTGAGGTCTGTGAGGCGATAGATACCTTGGTGCGCACCGATCCTTGGTGGGTGAATTTAATGGCATTACCAATGAGGTTTGTCAAAATCTGACGAATTCGAGTGCTATCACCAATAAACCATTCTGGGATGTCTGTACCAAACTCTGGAACCAAATCAATTTGCTTTTCTTTGGTGAGTAAATTGACGCTGAGTATCTGATAAACGTCATCTACTAATGCTTTTAAGTTGAAGTGATTGTTTTCGAGATTTAATTTTCCTGCTTCGATTTTAGAAAAATCTAAAATATCGCCAATAATTGCCAATAGACTGTTTGTCGACTGTTCGATGGTGTCTATATAAAGTCGCTGCTGGGTGTCTACAATGTCTTTTTGCAGGGTTTTTGTGTAACCCAATATGGCATTTAAAGGGGTGCGAACTTCATGGCTAATATTGGCAAGAAATTGCGATTTTAATCGGTTTGACTCCATTGCTTCTTTATTGGCAATGTGAAGTTGAGCGCTTTTTTCCTCCATACTGTCCATACTACGGCGCATGTCTTCTGTTGATTGCTCTATACCTATGATGAGTTCTTCGTGGTGGTGTTCTAACCTTTCCGTCAAATCAAGAAGATCCTTTTGGATGTCAGCGTATTCGGGTGGCAGCTTCATCAATTTAGCGGCTGAGAACTGACCTTTGACGAGTTTGTTTAACGCCACACCAAGCTTACTTATTGGTTGTGTCAGGTGTTTTGATACCTGGTACGTGGTCAAAATCGTCAGTATGTTGATTAGCATTAAAATAAAAATTATTAGGCTGGCGTACTGGTATTTTGCTATTTTTATCGCAGATTTGTTGGCTTCAATTTTAACCCAGCCGATTAAGTTACGTTGATTGCTTGGATTGAAAAGATCTGTTTGCGCATTGAATACACCGTCGAGTGAGTTGTTAGCGTAATGAATGGGGCTCATAGATTCTAAGTAGTCGTCATGTTCAAGAATCTGGCTTTCTTCCGCAAAAGTGAGGCTGTTTTGTTTCGGAACACTGCCCAGCTCTGCAATGATTTTTTGTTCGCTGTTAAATAGTTGTACGCTGCTGATGTCATGGTGGCTGAGTGCATTTTGCAGTATTCGATACATCATGTTTTGATCAGAAAAAACAATGGCATATTCGCTAGAGGTGGCCACTTGTTCTGTTATTTGTTTGGTACGCTCATACAACTGGTGATTTAAATCACTAAAGCGCATTGATAACAGAAAAAGGCTGGTGAGTATTGAAATGATACACACTGGTGTGAACAGCGCCCAAAAAAGTTTACTGCTTAAACTAAGGGGAGCGAGTTGCTTAAAAAAAGGCGATTTCATCTTAGTGTTAATCTGACTAATGGGTTAATAGCAGACCAAATTACCTTTGTCTTTGCGATCGTTGCATTCTTTTTCATATTGATTGCATATCTGCTTTTGGTTATTAGATGGGCTGCTTATGTAGGCACATTCACGCCACTTTTTCCTAAGCTCAATGGTATTTAGTTCTGTCGCATCTTGCATGGTTTTTTCGCAGCTGATGAGTGAAAATAGTAAAAAAAGCAGGATTAAAATACGTGTTACCAGCATACTGATACCATAGAATGTCAAATTGACACTAAGTTTATAACGCTTTTTTATTGTACTGTTTGCTCTTAGTGTTCTTAAATAGTTAAGTTTCATTCCCTAACTCATCAATGTCAACGAAGTTTTTTATGATCCAGTATCCTAGTATCGAGTCCTTAATTGGCCACACTCCTTTGGTTCGCTTGCAGCGCATCAATCCAAATCCAAGCAATACGGTATTGCTCAAATTAGAAGGTCAAAACCCTGCCGGTTCAGTAAAAGATCGTCCTGCTTTGAATATGATACTTCAAGCTGAGTTACGTGGAGACATAAAACCAGGCGACAGTTTGATTGAAGCAACCAGTGGTAACACGGGTATTGCGCTTGCGATGGCGGCAGCGATCAAGGGCTATAAAATGCATTTAATCATGCCTGATAACATGAGTCAGGAACGAAAATCGGCGATGTCCGCTTACGGCGCGATTTTGCATTTGGTGACAAAAGAAGAGGGTATGGAACGAGCACGAGATTTGGCTCAAGAGATGCAGAGTCAGGGGCTTGGTAAGGTGCTCAATCAATTTGCAAATCAAGACAACCCTAATGCTCATTATCTGACGACAGGGCCAGAAATTTGGCAGCAAACACAAGGTACGGTCACGCATTTTGTGAGCTCTATGGGGACGACTGGAACCATTATGGGCGTGTCGCATTATTTAAAAGAGCAAAATAAAGATATTCAAATCATAGGCCTGCAACCGCAAGATGGATCAAGTATCCCTGGTATTCGTCGTTGGCCTAAAGCCTATCTGCCTTCTATTTTTGATGAAGCTAGGGTGGACACCATTATGGATGTTTCACAAACGGATGCCGAAATTACAATGCGCCGCTTGGCCAAAGAAGAAGGGATCTTTTGTGGGGTTTCTTCCGGTGGGTCGGTTGCCGTAGCCATGGCTTTGTCTGAAAAGCTCTCTAATGCTGTCATTGTAGCGATTGTTTGTGATCGTGGAGATCGTTATTTGTCCACTGGGGTTTTTGACGTATAGACGCTTTTTCACGGCTGTTTTTTCTTGTTTCTCTCTCTAATATGAAGTGGATAAAGATCTTAAGGGCTTTTACTTGTTAAGGGCTGGCTTTCGCGTACTGTTCTATGGACATATGCTGTAGAATACTACGGCGTTTATTTTAGACTCTGGATAAAGAGAGCGACCTTTGAGAAGAAGAACACCCCCGCGCCGCGCCGCGAAGCCTCAGTCGATGGGCCCGGTACAGACTTTTGTTGTAGACGGCCTGACTCACGAAGCAAAAGGCGTTGCTCGTTTGCAAGGAAAAGTGACCTTTATAGAAGGGGCTTTACCTGGAGAGACGGTCACTGCGCATGTGACTAAGGTTGGTCGTCGTTTTGATGAAGCGATTTTAACTCATATCATCGAGGCAAGTGACCACCGAGTGGAGCCTGATTGTTTGCATTTTCATGCTTGTGGCGGCTGCAGCTTTCAGCATCTGATAAGTGAAAAGCAACTTTCTGCAAAATCGGATTGGCTGAAAGGCCAATTGCGTAATCTTATCAACACGCAACCTCTTGAATTACTCTCGGATAAGTCCATTGGTTATCGTCGTCGAGCGCGTATAGCTATTGATCATAAAAATGGTCGAATGATGTTGGGATTTCGTGGTAAAGCGTCAAACGATATCGTTTCGATTGATCGTTGTGTTGTGCTGACAGAGAAGCTTCAGGCGATATATCATTCTTTGAAACAAGCATTACCAAGCAGCAATTTGGCGACCCAACTTGGACATGTAGAGTTATTGGAAGATAGCAAAGGTGTTTCGGTTTTATTTCGCTTAACCTCCGAGCTATCAGCAGAAGGTCAAAGTGGCTGGAAGGATTGGGCAAAAAAACAGAATGCAGCGCTTTATTGGCAAGCACCGAAAGCGAGCAGAGCGGACGTAAGTGCTGAGGAAATGCGCTATTATTACCTGGGGGATTTGAGGCTGAAATACCATCCTCAAGACTTTATTCAAGTCAATGACAGCATGAATCAAAAAATGGTGATGCAGGCAATGGATTGGTTAAAGCCGAATCAACAGGATGTCATAATGGATTTGTTTTGTGGTGTAGGGAATTTTTCTTTACCTTTGGCACAACAGGCACAAGCGGTTATAGGGGTAGAGGTACAGGACAGTATGGTGGAAGCGGCTAGGGAGAACGCGCGCCTTAATGGTCTTGATAATGTCTCCTTCATCGCAGCGGATTTGACTAAGCCTGTAAAAAATGAACTTTTAACGCAACAGATAACCAAAGTACTGTTGGACCCACCTCGTGCTGGTGCGTTTGAGTTTTTAGATAGCATAATAAAAATCGGACCCATGCAAATTTTGTATGTTTCTTGCAATGCTTCTACTTTAGCGAGGGATGCCGAGTATTTAGTTGCAAAAGGATATCGTGTTTTACGTGTCAGTTTGATGGATATGTTTCCGCAAACATCTCATGTAGAAACCATGATGTTATTGCAAAAAAAGAAGTAAATTGAAGGGCGGATAAATGGTAACGGTAAGAAAAGATCATCCTGTGTTAGATGATGGCAGTGTTGATATTGATGCCTGGATGGGGCAGTTTTCCCATTTGGTCGATGACAGTGCTCGTGTTCCTTTGCGTATGGCTTGTGAGTTGGCTCGCCAATCGGAGTTGAAAAGTGCCAGACCGTCTTATTGGGGAGCTCAGGCTAGTACTTTTCGTGCTGGATTAGAGATGGTCGAAATACTGTCTGGTTTTCGAGCGGACCAAGATTCATTGGTCGCAGCCGCTTTATATCGTGTGGTACGAGAAGACCAACTGCCCATTTCCCGTGTAACCGAGATGTTTGGTCGTAAGGTGTCTTCGATTATCGAAGGCGTAATGCGAATGGGAGAGGTCTCTAAAAACCTCACCGCGGATTCTGCGGCCGAAGTGCTGGGCAGCAGTGAAAATCAGCTAGAGTCTTTGCGCAAAATGTTGGTTTCTATCATTGATGATGTGCGTGTTGTGCTGATTAAGCTAGCAGAGCGCGCTTGTGCTATCAAAGAGGCCAAACACCAGAGCGAAGAGCGTCGTGTTGCTGTCGCACTTGAAGTGCAGAGTGTTTATGCCCCTTTAGCGCATCGCTTGGGCATAGGTCATATCAAATGGGAATTAGAAGACCTTTCTTTTCGCTATCTTTACCCCTCAGACTACAAACGAATTGCCACCTGGTTAGATGAAAAACGCCTCGATCGTCAGCAGTATATTGATGATGTTATTGCTTTATTAGATGAGCGTTTAAAAGGGATTAACATTCATGCTGATCTAATGGGGCGAGCCAAGCATATCTACAGTATTTGGCGAAAAATGAAGAATAAAAACATTGGCTTTGATGAAGTATACGATGTCAGAGCGGTGCGGATTCTAGTAGATGAGCCTATGGAATGTTACGGCGTTCTTGGGATAGTTCACAATTTGTGGCGGCCCATTCCCCATGAGTTCGATGACTATATTAGTAACCCCAAATCAAACGGTTATCAGTCACTGCATACGGCGGTGATCGGGCCTCAAGGTCGAGCCCTTGAAATCCAGATTCGTACTCACAAAATGCATGAAGATGCCGAGTTGGGTGTGTGTGCGCATTGGAAATACAAGGGAACAGATTTAAGCTCAAATAGCACCAGTTATGAAGAAAAGCTTCAATGGCTTAGAACCATTCTAGATTTTCATGAAGTACAAGGGGACTTGGAGTCCTTATCTGAGCAAGTTCGCAGTGACATAGAGCAAGATCGCATATACGTTTTTACTCCTGACGGTCATGTAGTGGATCTGCCGATCAATGCCACGCCAGTTGATTTTGCATATCGAGTGCACACAGAGATTGGTCACCGATGCCGCGGCGCTAAGGTAAATGGCAAAATTATATCGTTGGTAACGCATTTAAAAACCGGCGATAAGGTTGAAATTCTGACGACCAAAGAAGGCGGTCCTAGCCGCGATTGGTTGCATCCTACTTTAGGTTATGTGCAAACCAACCGCGCCAGAGCAAAAATTCAAAATTGGTTTAGAAAAGAAGACAGAGAGAAAAATTTAGACGCGGGTAAGCACCTGCTTGATAAACAATTAAAGCGTCTTGGTATTGATGATAACCGCATTGATTTACAAGCTATTTCTTCTCGATTTAACTTTTCTTATGCAGAGGAAGTGTATGTGGCGCTTGGCGCTGGAGACATCCAATTAGCGCGAGTATTGCGTGTTATTGATGATTTTTACAGCATCAATGGTGAAAGTGCGCCTGCGCGTCCTATTCGTTTAAAGAAAAGTCGTCATAAATCCTCAGATAATGACATTCATATTTTAGGCGTAGGGAAGTTGCTGACACAGATGGCAAAATGCTGCTCGCCTATTCCAGGCGATGACATCGTTGGTTTCATTACTCAGGGGCGCGGTGTCTCCGTGCACAGGCAGGATTGTATTAACATTGTCCAGCTTGGGTTAGATGAGCCAGAAAGAATCATTGATGTTAGTTGGGGAGAGGAATTAGACAATCAGTATCCAGTAAACATTCAAGTGGAGGCTTATGATAGGACTGGATTGCTCAATGACATTACCAGTTTGTTGGCAAATGAAAAAGTCAATTTGTTATCGATGAACACGTTATCCGCAAAAGAAAATCATACAGCAAACATTCGCTTTACTATTGAAGTGGGTGAATTAAGTGTACTAAGTAAGTTGTTACATCGTATTAATCAGCTACCCAATGTGCTTAATGTATTCAGAGAGAGGGATTTTTGAGTAACGCAATGAAGCAATTGCAGTATCTAATGCGTTGTCTGAGAGACGAGGCGTTTGGCTGCGCTTGGGATAAAAAACAAACGTTTAAAAGTATTGCTCCTTATACATTAGAGGAGGCTTACGAAGTCGTTGATGCTATTGAGCGAGAGGATTTTACACATTTAAAAGAAGAGCTAGGAGATTTGCTTTTTCAGGTTGTTTTTTATGCGCAAATGGCAGAAGAGGTGCAGCATTTTACCTTTGATGATATTGCTGCTGGAATTGTCGAAAAAATGTTGCGTCGTCATCCTCATGTTTTTCCTGACGGTGACATGACGCGCTTTGGTGAAGTAACATCGCTTACCGAGCAAGAAATTTCCGCGCAATGGCAGCAAATCAAAGCGCGAGAAAAAAATCAATCTGATCAGAGTTTGCTAGCCGATGTGCCCGTTTCCATGCCAGCCTTAATGCAAGCGGTAAAACTTCAACAAAAAGCGGCTAAAGTTGGCTTTGATTGGCCAAATGTGGCGCCTGTGTTTGATAAAATTCGAGAAGAATTGGATGAGCTGGAAGCGGCTATGAGAGAACAAAACGTTTCTCATACGGAAGAAGAAATGGGTGATGTATTGTTTGCTGTCAGTAATTTGGCCCGCCACCTCAATATTTCTCCTGATGTGGCACTGAATAAAACCAATATAAAGTTTCGTCGTCGCTTTGGTAGAATAGAAACCTTAGTATCGGCACAGAATAAAAATTAGCAGATTGTTCTTTAGAGGAGTTAGACCATCATTGGGAGCAAGCCAAACACGAAGGCTTGTAACCTGCAGGATAGGTTAAAGAACACCTTTAGCGGATATTATTAGCAATTAGGAGGGTGAAGTGAGTGATCGTCAGGCGTCATTACGTGAGAATGTTAGGTTGCTGGGAGATTGTCTTGGTGAAAGCATGAGCAATCATTTGGGAGCCGAGTTTCTGGAAAAAGTAGAAAATATTCGATTACTCTCAAAAGATGGGCGTCAGTCTGGTGATTCCGCCGCGCTTATTGCAGCCCTAGAAGCGTTAGATGATAAAGAAATTGTGCCTGTTGCAAGGGCGTTTAATCAATTTTTGAACCTGTCTAATATCGCGGAACAATATCATCGGGTACACCGTCGTCGTACCAATGAAAGTTTAGGCGTTTATCACAACCCTGTCGGTGATCTTCTGGCTCGTCTTGCAAAGCAAAACTTTACACCAGAGCAAATGATTGCTTCCTTGCAATCCCAATCAATCGAGCTTGTGTTGACGGCTCACCCAACGGAAGTGGTTCGTCGTTCTTTGATTCGAAAATACGACAACATTTCGAGTGAATTAGAAGCACTAGACAAAGACAATATTTTACCTCTTGAAGAAACTAAGCATATTCGACGACTGAAAGAGATCATCACCCAAGCTTGGCATACGGATGAAATTCGTGAAGAAAGGCCAACCCCCGTTGATGAAGCCAAATGGGGGTTCGCAGTGATTGAGCAATCTCTGTGGCAAGCCGTGCCGCGTTTCTTTCGTCAATTGGACGAACAATTCAGTGCGTTTTCCAGCGACGAACGTTTGCCACTCGATTTGGCGCCGATTCGTTTTGCGACCTGGATGGGGGGCGACCGTGATGGTAATCCAAATGTTACCCATAAGGTGACGAAAGAGGTGACGTTATTAGCCCGATGGATGGCAGCTGACCTCTATATTAAAGACTTGAATGTTTTGCGTTCCGAGTTTTCTATGACGCAATGTAATGCGGCATTGCGAGAGCGAGTGGGCGACAGTGTGCAACCCTACCGTGAAGTGTTGCGACATTTAGAAAATAAAATGTTAGCCACTAAAAATTGGGCAAAGGCTTGTTTAGATGGAAAGCCCGTTCCATCCGACGATATTTTCCTAGATATTCAGGAGCTGATAGACGATTTGGTATTGTGTTATCAGTCTTTGTTAGATTGTGGAATGAAGGTCATAGCCAATGGCTCTCTACTGGACCTTATTCGCTGCGCCGCTACGTTCGGTGCCACTCTTGTGCGATTAGATGTTCGTCAGGATGCGTCTCGTCATATTGATGCTTTATCAGCGATTACACGTTTTTACGGATTGGGTGATTACGCTGAATGGGATGAAGCATCTCGACAGGCTTTTTTGCTGACAGAATTGAATTCCAAACGGCCACTCTTGCCGATGGAATGGACACCGACCGCAGAGGTGAAAGAAGTACTTGACACTTTTACCATGATTTCTAAAGGTCAGAAAAATTCTTTTGGCTCTTATGTTATTTCTATGGCGAGTGCGCCATCGGATGTTTTAGCCGTTGCCCTGATGCTAAAAGAGTCTGGCGTGAGCTTTCCTATGCGCGTTGTTCCTTTGTTTGAAACACTCGCAGATTTGGATAATGCCGAGCCTATTATTGAGCAATTGTTTTCGATTCCTTGGTATAAAGCCTATATAAACGGCCATCAAGAGGTCATGATTGGTTACTCGGATTCAGCGAAAGACGCTGGACAGATTGCTGCAACCTGGGGGCAATATCGTGCTCAAGAGGCGTTAACACGTCTCTGTAAGAAGCACGGTATTCATCTGACGCTTTTCCATGGTCGTGGTGGCACCGTTGGTCGTGGCGGCGGTCCTGCTCATGTGGCGATTTTGTCGCAACCTCCGGGTTCGGTGAATGGTGCTATTCGGGTAACTGAACAAGGTGAGATGATTCGCTTTAAATTCGGTATTCCTGACATTGCGGTGCGTTCTCTTGAGCTATATTGCTCGGCAGTGATGGAGGCCTCTTTGATACCGGCTTCACCACCAAAAGAAGAATGGCGTGCCATTATGGATGAAATGGCAGAAGTGGGAATGAATCAGTATCGTTCAATAATACGTGGGCATGAAGACTTTGTGCCTTATTTTAGAGCGACTACCCCTGAGCAAGAGTTGGCTAAATTGCCCTTAGGTTCACGTCCTGCTCGTCGACGTTCAGACGGCGGCGTTGAAAGTTTAAGGGCGATACCTTGGATTTTTGCTTGGATGCAGATTCGTTTGATGTTACCTGCGTGGTTGGGAGCTGAGAGCGCATTACAGCAAGGCGTTGATTCTGGTAATTTGGAAAAATTACGAGAGATGCATAAAAAATGGCCATTCTTTGGGGCCTATTTAGACATGCTGGACATGGTGTTGGCAAAAGCGGAACCGGAAATTGCTGAATATTATGAAAAGCGTCTTGTTGGTGAGGAGTTGCAAGGCTTAGGGCGTTTGTTGCGGGGCAAATTGAAGCAAGTGAGTGAGCTTGTGAAGTTGCTTAAAAAGCAAGAGCGTCTTATCGAGGATAATAAAACCATTCGTCAGTCTATCGATGTTCGAAACCCCTATATTGATCCATTGCACTATTTGCAAGCTGAGCTTTTGTATCGTAGTCGAAAAGACGAAGAGAATGCGGAAGTGAACAAAGCCCTAATGATTACTATGGCGGGTATTGCCAGTGGTATGCAAAATACAGGCTAATGTGATTATACGGTTAAGAAATGCTCAGTATGAGTAAGAAAATGATAAAAAAAGACACGTAAATTTGCATAGTGAAGGGCTGCTTGGGTATGCTTGGCGACCATTCAATTTTTTAGTATGCAAATGGTTTGCCTGAACGCCTCGTTGCCGTGCATATCGTACGTTAATGATTCGCTGTGTCAGTCACCTTTGCTATTCAGTTTACGTCGTTTTTTTGGAGACTTTTTATGCGAGTAATATTATTAGGCGCACCTGGCGCGGGTAAGGGCACTCAAGCTCAATTCATCACGGAAGAGTTTGGCATTCCTCAAATCTCTACTGGAGACATGTTGCGTGCTGCGGTTAAAGCCGGAAGTGAGATGGGGCTAAAAGCGAAAGCGGTTATGGACGCGGGTCAATTGGTGTCTGATGACATTATCATTGGTTTGGTCAAAGAGCGCCTGACTCAAGACGATTGCGCTAATGGTGCTCTTTTTGATGGCTTTCCGCGCACTATCCCTCAGGCGGATGCATTAAAAGACGCTGGTGTTAAAATCGACTATGTTGTTGAAATTGATGTTGCCGATGAAGAGATCGTAAAACGCATGAGTGGACGTCGTGTGCATGAGGCGTCTGGCCGTACTTATCATCTGGTTTATATCCTCCTAAAGTGGAAGGCAAGGACGATGTTACAGGTGAAGATCTTGTACAGCGAGCAGATGATGTTGAAGAGACAGTTCGTTTACGTCTTGGTGTCTACCACGAACAAACTGCGCCGCTTATTGGCTATTATCAAGAGTGGTTAAAAGCAGACAGTGCAACGGCTCCGAAATTCATTAAAGTAAATGGCGTTGGTGATTTGAACGAGATCAAGCAAAGTCTATTAGCATCGTTAAAGGCTTAAATACGCAATGACGGTTATTTTAGCATTAGATACTTCAACGCCAGCTTGTTCAGTGGCGTTGTATATGGATGGTGTTGTGTTGGAAGATTTCCGCATGGCTCCTCGTCTTCATAATGATCTTATCCTACCTATGGTAGATCAAATACTAAGCCAAGCTGGATTGACACTGGCGAACCTGGACGCTATCGCGTTTGGGCGGGGACCTGGGTCCTTTACGGGGCTTAGAATCAGTGCGGGTGTGGTACAAGGGCTTGCTTTTGGTGCAGATCTGCCTGTTATCCCTGTGTCAACTCTTGCGGCTTTGTCGTTGGAGGGGTTTCAAAAAACAGGTAAAAATAATTGGTTGGCTGCGCTTGATGCCCGTATGGGAGAAATCTATATGGGTGGCTATTGTGTCAATAAGATAGATGGTCGTTATCAGATCGATCTATTGGTTGATGAGTGTGTCGTAAAGCCCGCTAGTTTGCCTGCTTTTTCAACCCATTTTGATGGCGTTGGTTCTGGTTGGTGTTATGACGATATTCTTACCACATTGCTTCCTGTTCCAGCAGAACACGTTTTTGTTGATTTAGCGCCTCGTGCTGCTTGCATTGCTGAACTTGCACTGTTGTCCTTTCAGAGAGGTGATATGGTTCGTGCGTACGATGCGATTCCAACCTATCTAAGAGATGAAATTACTTGGGAAAAACAGGCTCCTCGCATAGGGAAACGTTAATTGTATGTTGTGGTATCAAATTGTTTTCTTGGCGGTTATTCAAGGGTTGACGGAATTTTTGCCAATATCGAGCTCAGCTCATTTAATTTTGCCTGCCCAGTTACTTGATTGGCCAGATCAAGGACTGGCGTTTGATGTCGCTGTTCATGTGGGAACACTGATTGCGATTGTCAGTTATTTTAGAAGAGACATTATGCAAATTATTGTGGCATGGTGTGTTTCTATTAAAGACAAACAATCGACACCCAATAGCCGCTTAGGTTGGTGGATTATTTTGGCTACCTTGCCCGCTTGTGTCGCTGGTTTGGTGTTTGATGGCTTTATTGAATCGTATTTGCGTTCTCTAGAGGTGATTGCCTATACCACCATTGGTTTTGGGGTATTGCTTTGGTTGTCAGACCGATATGGTGCCACGACGAAAACAGAGCACGAGCTTGGTGTAAAAAGTGTGCTTTTTATCGGGTTTGCTCAGGCGCTTGCACTCATTCCTGGGACCTCGCGATCGGGTATTACGATGACGGCAGCTCGTTTTATGGGGTTTAGTCGAGAAAGTGCTGCGCGATTCTCTTTTCTTTTGTCTATTCCTCTTATTCTTGCGGCAGGTGGTCTAAAGTCAATTGAGCTTGTCTCATCGAACATGGTGGTGGACTGGGAAGGAATATTTATGGGGGTTGTTTTGTCTGCCCTGAGCGCTTATTTTTGTATTTATTTATTTTTAAAGTGGCTTAATACTATAGGCTTTTTTCCCTTTTTTGTTTATCGGTTGATTTTGGGGCTAGTACTTTTAGTGATTGTTTATCTTTAATGCCTTTGTTTTTAGATGTGGTTGAGTGTGTAAGGCGTTTTACACTATTTTAGAGAGAGGTTCTCTTTGCTTCATTCTATTGCTGTTGCAACAACCGATAAGTTTTTAGAGTCTGATGCTCGATTTTCTGCTCAATCACTGGACCTACCTTTCTTGTCACTGACTGGACCGATAAAGTTTGTTTCTAATTACGATTATCTTTTGCTCTATACTTCAGATGGTATCGCTATAGCAAAGACGGGTAAAGCAGCCCCTAAACCCGTTTATGTGGATTTTACGTCGGGTGCTGTGGATCACAGAAGGCGCTTCGGTGGTGGTAAAGGGCAAGATATTGCGAAAGCGGTTGGGTTAAATAAGGGAGCTAATTTATCCGTATTGGACGCTACGGCTGGTTTAGGCCGAGATGCGTTTGTGCTTGCTTGCTTGGGTTGTTCGGTGTCTCTTTGTGAGCGTGTGGGGTTTGTTAGAGCCATGCTGCAAGACGGTCTATATCGCGCATCCTTGCATCATGAGGTTGCGGGCATTGTTGCAAATATGTCGCTATTAACAACAGACATAACGAATCTGTCTAACAGTGCTATGTTTGATGTGGTGTACTTGGACCCCATGTATCCGCACACAGATAAATCATCAGCAGCGGCTAAAAAGGAAATGGCTTTTTTTAGAGATCTCGTTGGAAAAGACGACGATGCCGATGCATTGTTGCCAGCAGCCATGCAGCTGGCAGAGTACCGAGTTGTGGTAAAACGTCCAAAAGGTGCTACCTTTTTAAATAATGCACAACCAACGTATCAATTAGAGGGCAAGTCTGGGCGATTTGATGTGTATGTTCTCAAGTCGCTTGATTCCCTTGCTGTTTAGTTTTGCATTAATAATGCGGTGGTCTTTCTGCCTCAAAGTTAGGTTGCTGTTGGCGATAAGATTCAAGCTGTTTTCCTAATATAACGAGCTTCTCTTTCATTAGTAGCATATCTTTTTGTTGACTGATCAGCGCTTGGTTTAAACTATCGATCGTATCTTCTTGAAATTGTAGTTTGAATTCTAATTCGTCGATGCGTTGGTTGATTTGTGAGGTGTTCATGGATACCTTCTATGTGTTAACCTTAACAAGCTAAACTCATATTTTATGAGCTCTTCTATAAAAATATATGACGCAAGTATCGGTCATTTAAAATGTAAGAGTGGCGTGAAAATTGCTCTCAAAAGACGATGTGTATTCTACTACTATCTTCTTTTGCTTCGCACGGTGATTTTAGAAAGAGTTTAGTAAAATATTCATTTATTCACTTTTGCACTAATACGGAGTCTGTTTTTTTGAAATTGGCTTCGCTTCACAATAATATTTAATTTGATAAGAGATATACTGTTATGAATGATCATCAGGATAATGTTTCGCGTAATAAAAAATCTTCTGTTGGTTCTGCTTTTTTCTCGTTGCGCACGTTTATTGTTAGCCTTGTTATTGCTTTGATTGTGCCTTTGCTTATTGCAGGCGTATTGCAAGAAGAGATCGGCCAATATTTTCTTGTGTATTTTGGTTTTATACTGGTGTCTGTTTATGTTGGTGCCATGGTGAGTCAAGTCGGTTCTGTTGGCGATGATTCTGAATCTGAAGAAGATGAAGACGACGATCGTGAGCAGGGCACTGTAAAATGGTTTAACTCATCAAAAGGCTTTGGTTTTTTAACTATGGAAAACGGTGATGATGTGTTTGTTCACTATCGTGCTATCCGTGGTCGTGGTCGTCGTTTTTTGGTTGAAGGACAGCTGGTTCGTTTTTATGTCACCGAAGGTGAAAAAGGCAAGCAAGCAGAGAATGTCTCTATTATTCGCGGTTAATTTTTCTTATTTTTAAAGAGGTATTTATGGCAACGGTAACACTAAAAGGTAATCCTTTTGAAACGGCTGGTTCTCTTCCTGCAGTGGGTTCTACTGCGCCAGCTTTTGAGCTTGTTAAAACGGACTTATCTGTCACCACGTTGGCGGATTACAAAGGCGCCAAGTTGGTATTGAATATTTTTCCTTCTGTTGATACACCTACTTGTGCGATGTCTGTACGTAAGTTCAACGAGTCAGCGGCAGCATTAAAAGGCGTTAATGTGCTTTGTGTGTCAGCTGATTTGCCTTTTGCTGCGGCGCGTTTTTGTGGTGCAGAAGGAATTGATAACGTTGATACTGGGTCGACTTTCCGTTCTACGTTTGGAGAAGACTACGGTCTTGTTTTCACGACGGGTCCATTAACTGGTCTATTGTCACGTGCTGTTGTTGTATTGGACGAAAGTGGCTCAGTGATCTACACAGAGCAAGTGGCTGAAACGGCTGATGAGCCTAATTATGAAGCAGCGTTGGCTGTATTAGCGTAATTTATTATCATTAAAAAAGGCCGCTTTACTGAGTAAGTCAGAAGCGGCCTTTTTTTGTTTCAAATGCAGAGCTTTTGTGTAAAAGCTCTTTTAATTAATCTTTTTGTACTGGAATGGTGTTGGTCGTGCGTTCAACGCTGTTGTCTTTGTTTAGATAGACTAACTTAGGCTTAAATTCATCCGCTTCTGCTGCGCTCATTTGTCCATAAGCGGCAATAATTACGCGATCACCTACTTGTACTTTTCTTGCTGCGGCACCATTCATTGAGATGGTTCCTGAGCCTGACTCTGCTAAAATGACATAGGTGTGAAAGCGTTCACCGTTATCAACGTTATAGATGTCAATCTGTTCAAACTCTCTGAACCCCGCTAGCTCTACAAGGTCTTTATCTATGGCGCAGGATCCGTCGTACCAAAGCTCTGCTTGGGTGACGCTGGCCATGTGAAGTTTGCCTTTTAGAAGTGTAATTTGCATCTGTAAAATCTCTATTAATGTGTCTATGGAGCGTTTTTTTGAAAAGGGGGATTAGTTCCAAATAAATGGACCTTCACCATGATGGTTAATACGCCACCACAGATCAGGGTCCTGATTGCCTTCTTCTTCCCATCCTTGGAAATTGCAACGTACTTCACAGTCTAGTGCTTCGAACACTTGTTTTGCGCAGGCTATGTCATTTTCCCATGGCGTCTTGTCTGAGTCGAACCAAATAGAGGTGAAGCGCTTTCCTGCTGCCTGCTCCAGGATGGTTGCTTCTAGCTCATTACCTTGCCAAAGAAGAGTGAGTTTTGCACAGAGTGGTCCATGTGCTGTTTTTTTGACCAGAGTGAACGATGTTTCTAGCCAAGCAATGATGTTTTCTGTTGGGCAAGACAATACATATACTTCAATGTCTGTTTGCATTACCTTAATCCTTTTTTTTGATCATGTGATAAATTCTAAGGACACTCATGGATAAGTAGCCGACGAATGTCCATAGTACGCCGCATCCTGCCAGTATTAATCCAAATAGTGCAATGATTTCTTGCGAAAAGGATTCTGCGAGAACACGATCTGCCACCATAAGCATCAAAATACCGAAAACGAAAACCAAGCCGCCTTGGATCATTTTGATAAGCGCCGATCTTGGGTTATTCCCTAATCTCATGGCGAGTTTATGTATGGTGTTTTTCATTGATGTATAAATCTAAGTGTTACTGGTAAATAGGTTGGTTAAAATGCGAGCGTAGATTTCAGAAAGGCGATTAAGGCTTTCTGCTTCAACACATTCGTTAATCTGATGAATAGTGGCATTAATAGGGCCAAGCTCCACAACTTGTGTTCCCATTTTGGCAATAAATCGACCATCAGAAGTACCGCCGGAAGTTGATAGTTCTGGTGTCACGTTGACCGTTGCCTGTACGGCTTCCACAATTGCATCTACCAGTTCACCCGGACGTGTTAAAAATGGCAAGCCATTATATGTCCACTCAATATCATAGCGTAAGTTGTGTTTATCTAAAATTTCAATGACGCGGAGTTTAAGGGCATCAAAATCTAGCTCAGAGGAGAATCGAAAGTTAAACTGAGCGTTTAGCTTACCTGGGACGACGTTGGTTGCGCCTGTACCTGCATGGATGTTGGATACTTGAAAGCTAGTGGGTGGGAAGAAGTCATTTCCATTATCCCAATGAGCGCTTGCCATTTCAGCCAGTGCTGGTGCCGCTAAGTGAATGGGGTTTTCGGCGAGATGTGGGTAAGCGACATGTCCTTGTTTACCATAAACGGTTAAGTCGCCACTAAATGAGCCGCGGCGTCCATTTTTAATAATATCACCAAGTGTTTTGGTGCTTGAAGGCTCGCCAACGATACACCAATCGATTTTCTCTTGACGTTCTATCAATGCATCAACAACGCGAGTTGTACCGTCTACGAAAGGACCTTCCTCGTCGCTGGTGATTAAAAAGGAAATTTGTCCATTATGATCGGGATGCTTATTAACAAAATCTTCAACTGCGGTCACCATAGCAGCAAGACTGCCTTTCATATCGGCAGCACCACGACCGAATAACATACCATCGACAATTTTTGGTGAGAACGGTGGCACTTTCCATTCTGCTTCAGGACCGGTAGGGACTACGTCTGTGTGCCCTGCAAAACAAAGATTGGGGCCAGATGTGCCGCGTTTGGCATAGAAATTTTTCACATCGCCAAAGGGCATGTATTCGATTTCAAAATCTAATTTTTTCAATCGTTCTATCATGAGGTCTTGGCAGCCAGCATCTTCAGGAGTAACAGATGGGCGAGAAATAAGATCCATGGCAAGTTTTAGTGTGGGTGACAAGTCGGACATTCTTTACCTTTGCGTTGGTTTTCGCTACCTTAGATAAAGATTCTGTTACCATAGCAGTAGATTCTTATAAAGGTGGCGTTATGAAATTGGGTGTCGTTGTTTTTTTGGGTTTACTTGGTTCTGGTTGTAGCCTTTTCCAGCAGCCTATTGTTCAAGAGTCGTACTTTGTTCCTGTCATTCGCTCGGATGTGTCTACTTCGGGGTATGTGCCGAGTGTTACTCCTGTTGTACCACCTAAGTCTAACAAAGAAAGGCCTCGACTTTACACGCCTATTTTACGCTAAAAAAATATTAGCGTACTCTTCTGCGCTAAAGCCTAAATAAATAGAACCTTTAGCCACTATTAAAGGTCGTTTAATAATAGACGGTTGAGCAATCATAATCTGAATGGCATTGTCGTCATTCATCGTGTTTTTTGTTTCTTCATCTAATTTGCGCCAAGTGGTACCGCGTTTATTAATGATGTTTTCCCAGCCCATTGTTTCTATCCATACTTTTGCCGTTGCTTCGTCTAGAGATGATTTTTTATAGTCGTGAAAAGAGTATTCGATATTATTGTCATCTAGCCAACGAAAAGCTTTTTTCATCGTATCGCAGTTTCTGATACCAAATATTTGAATCATAGTCTTATCCGCAAAGCACCATATTGAATTAAGCATTTCAACATGGTGCTTGGTTATTGATTAATCGGGACGTCGAGTCCTAGTCTAGTTGTGAGCGTGCAGCATTTCGTTTAATGCTATGGCGTTTTTATTGGTTTTACATTCAATGGCGCCTGTTGCGGAATTGCGACGGAACAATAGGTCTGATTGTCCAGACAGTTCACGCGCTTTTACGGTAGAAACAACTTGGTTGTTTTCATCTAGAACGGCTACTTTTGAGCCAGCTGTGATGTAAAGTCCCGACTCAACGATGCAACGATCACCAAGGCCAATACCGATGCCAGCATTGGCTCCGATTAGGGATTGCTCACCAACGGCAATGACGATGTTTCCGCCACCAGACAGTGTTCCCATAGTGGAGCATCCACCACCTAAATCTGAACCGTTGCCAACCACAACACCAGCAGAAATTCGACCTTCAACCATGCTATTGCCAAGGGTGCCAGCATTGAAGTTGACAAAACCTTCGTGCATGACGGTGGTTCCTTCTGCTAAGTGGGCGCCCAAGCGAACACGAGCCGCATCACCGACTCGTATGCCTGTAGGAACGACAAAGTTAAGCATTTTAGGGAATTTATCGACGCTGAATACCTCGATTGTGCGTCCTTCCATCCGAGCACTTAATTGACGATCAGCGAGTTCGCGAACATCAATCGGGCCTTCGCTTGTCCAGGCGGTATTGATCAGTAAGCCAAACATGCCATCCAGGACGGTGTTGTGCGGCTTAACTAAACGATGAGAGATTAGTTGAAGCTTTAGGTAGACTTCAGCCGGATTGGTTGGGGCTTCGTCTGTTGCCAATACGCAAAGAATAACGGGCTTTGTTGACGCTTTTAAACGAGAAGCGAGTTCTGCTTGCTCTATGTTGCCCGCTTTTAATAGGCTCATATGTAGGCGATTTAGATCGCTTTCATCTAGCTCTAGTGTGCTATTGCCGCCTTCATAATTGGTGCTTTCTAGGAGTGCATCTACTGTACTTTTTTCTGTGTTGAGGCTTGGAGAGGTATAAAAAACTTCTAGCCAATTGCCTTCTTTGTTTTGTGTGCCGATACCAAGACCGAACGCGAAAATAGTATTGCTCATATTATTTCTCCAACTAAGAGCTAAGGGGATTATCTGCGACTAAGGAAGTCTCTGATTCTTTTTGCTGCCTCAACGCATTCAGATTCTTCTGCGACCAGTGCCATGCGAACATGATGGCTGCCTGGATTAATGCCTTCTACTGCTCGTCCTAAATAGCTGCCAGGCAAAACCAAAACCGACTCTTCTTGATACAGGGCTGTGCAAAAATCTTCATCTGTCATCGTGAGCTTAGGCCAGAGATAGAAGCCCGCTTCTGGTTTCGATATCGGCATGACAGGCGATAATATGTCTAACACGGCATCAAATTTTCTCGTATAAATTTCACGATTTTTAATGACATGATCTTCATCATTCCAAGCGGCAATAGAAGCATCTTGGTGATGGATCGGCATGGCACAGCCTTGATAGGTGCGGTATAGCAAGAAGGGTTTCATGATCGAGGCATCGCCAGCGACAAACCCTGAGCGTAGTCCAGGCATGTTCGAGCGTTTTGACAGTGACTGGAATATCAGGCAGTGCTGGTAATCTTTGTTGCCTAATATTTGGCACGCTTCTAATAATCCCAAAGGAGCTTGATCGCCAAAGTAGATTTCAGAGTAGCATTCGTCTGCCACGATCGTAAAGTTGAAGGCTTTGGCTTTTTCAATGAGAAAGGCGTATTCCTCTAGCGTTGTGATGCTGCCACTGGGGTTGTTGGGAGAGCACACAAATAAGACTTCACAGCGCTGCCAAACATCGTCACTTACCTTGTGATAGTTAACTTTGTAATCAGTTTCCGCGCTACAGGGAAGAAGGTGCATCTCAGCTCCCGCAAGAATGCCAGCACCTTCGTAGATTTGATAAAAAGGGTTCGGACTGACAACCAACGCGTTTTGTTTTTCTCCCACCAAGGTTTGAGTAATGGCAAACAGCGCTTCTCGTGTTCCGGTTACGGGTAAAATTTGCGTATCAGGATTGAGGTTTTCCAGTGTAAAGCGTCGTTTTGCCCATTTGCTGATTGACTCTCTTAATGGAAGCTCGCCTTTTGTACTTGGGTACTTGCTGATGCCACTTAGGCTTTTAGCAAGGGTGTCAAGAACAACGGCAGGGGCGTCGTGTTGCGGCTCTCCTATGGTGAGCTTGATCACGGGTTTTGTCGGGTTAGGTGTTATCCCTTCAATAAGCTCAGCAAGCTTTTGGAAAGGATAGGGGTGCAAAGAATGTATAAGAGGGTTCATTGTCTTTAGTCCATCGCTTGAGAAAAACGGTCAATTTTCTCTTTTAAAAGGGTGCAAATCTTATTCATGCTCTCTTCGTCAGTAATAAGATCGCCATTTTCTTCAGTAATGTAAAAGGTATCTTCCACCCTTTCGCCCAGCGTAGCGATTTTGGCTTTATGTAGCATGATATTGTTGTTCATAAAGAACTGCCCGATGAGCGCCAGCAATCCAGGTCTGTCGGGGGCGGTTATTTCAAGTGCTGACCACACTTCTTCCGGTTGGCTGACGAAATGAGCAGTGGCTGGGGAGTTAAATATCTTTAAGATTCGTGGTGTGTGACGCTGCACAACGCTTTCATAAAGAGAGGGGGTTTCAAGTTGTTCCATTAAGGTTTTGCGTATTAGCGTAATGCGCTCTTTGTCGAGGTGCAAATTGGTATCACTGTCATTGCTGTCCATGACCACAAAGCTGTCTAAGCTATAGTTATCTGTTGTATGGCTTATTTTAGCGTCTAGAATTGTGAGGCCAAGCTGTTCAAAAGTGGCTGCAGTGACCGCAAACAGATGTTTGCTTATCAGGGTGTAAATAAAGATTTTACTGGCGCCAGAAAAATTACGACCGCCAAGTGGTGTAATGGCGATCAGTGGTTTATCGCTTGGGCGATGACGCAGTATGGCTTCCGTGTTCCACGCAATTTCGTCGCCATTTGAGCGAATGAAATACTCTTCTTCAATGGTTTCCCAAATGGCTTCGGCTTCCATGATATCAACATTACGCTCGATCATGATTTCTAAGGCGCGTTGTTTATGTTCATCGCTTATCATGTCTGCATCAATAGGGAAATCCAGCCCACGACGAAGAGCGCGTTTTGTTTCCAGATAAAGTTGACGCATTAACGAGGCTCGCCAGCTGTTCCACATGGTTGGATTTGTCGCGTTTATGTCGGCAACGGTTAGGATGAACAAATAATCGAGATGTTCTTGGTCTTTTACGTAGCTGGCAAATTCCCATATCACCTCAGGGTCTGAAATGTCTTTGCGTTGTGCTGTTACAGACATAAAGAGATGGTTTCTGACTAGCCAAACGACGAGCTCAGTGTCGCGTTTTGATAGTCCGTGGCGTTCGCAAAAAGCTTGGGCATCCACGCAGCCTAGTTCAGAATGGTCACCACCTCGGCCTTTTGCAATGTCATGGTATAGGCCTGCAATGTAGAGCAGTTCGACTTTTGCAACGTGGCGAATAGCCTGAGCAGAAATGGGAAATTTTTGTTTGAATTCGGGTAGCCACAGGCGGCGCAAATTTTCAACCAGTTGCAGTGTGTGAGCATCAACCGTATAAATATGAAAAAGGTCGTGCTGCATTTGACCTATTATCGCGCCAAATTCAGGCAAATAACGTCCAAGCAATCCTAGATGTTTCATGGACCTTAAAATGCTGGTAAGCCGGTATCTACTCGAAATAATGTCGAGAAACAGGTCGGTATTTTTTTTGTTGTTTCGAAACTCATCGTCCACTAAGTCGAGATTGTCTCGCAGTTGTCTCATTGTGTTGGCGCGAATGCCCTTAATTTCCTCATGGGAGCCCAGTAGAACATAGATTTCCAGCATGCTCGAAGGGTTATCTTGAAACAAGGTGGTGGAGCGCGCTTCTAATTGTCCGTTAACCGTTTGGAAGTGGTCGTTGATTAATTCAATGCTGTTTATGGCGTCTTTGGTTAGAAAAGACTCTTCAAAATGTTGTAGCAGCAAATCATTAAGCTGTTGAATGGCGGCAACGCTTTGGTAATAGCCTTGCATAAAGCGTTCAACGTTGCGTTTTAAATCGTCATCGTCGAACCCAAATAACTTGGCTAACGTTCTCTGGTGGTCAAAAAGTAAGCGGTCTTCTTTACGCCCTGCGACCATATGTAAGGCCCAGCGAATCCGCCATAAATGACTAACAGCTCCTTTTAATTGGATATATTCGTCTTCCGATAAAAAATGCTTTTCAATCAAAGCGCTTAGTCGATGTGTGTGTAAATGACGCTTTGCTACCCAGTCAATGACCTGCATGTCTCTGAGTCCACCAGGGCATTCTTTTAAATTAGGTTCTAGATTATAGGCTGTGTTTTGATACTTAGCGTGACGTTGCTTTTGTTCTGCAAGTTTGGCTTGATAAAATGAGTGGCCATCCCACATTTGTGAGATATCAATGTGTAACTTAAGTGTCGCCAATAAATCGACTGGGCCAGTTAGTGTACGTGACTCAATTAAATTGGTGATAATGGTGATGTCTTTTGCGGCCATTTCAGTGCATTCGTCAATGGTACGAACACTGTGACCAACATCCAAATTGATATCCCACAAAAAAGTGATAAAGGCCTCTATTTTATCTTTTGGGGCAAGTGTTTCGTTGCCGAGTAAAATAAGTAAATCTATATCAGATTTTGGGTGCAGTTCACTCCGGCCATAGCCTCCTACAGCAACAAGACTAACGTTGTTTTCAATATCTAGTCCTTTTGCTGTCCATGCGGCTAACAGGATTTCATCGTAAAAGGAGGATAGCCCTTTCACGAGTTTTTCTATTGGATGCAGAGAGTGAAAAAAATCGTTATAAAGGTGAGTCTTTTCTTCAATAATGGCTCTGTAGCGTGATATCGAGCAGCCAGGTTTGGCCAGCTCTTGTTTTTCTTCTTGCGTGAGAAGTGGCGGAGCGTCTGGAAAAGCAGGGAAGTCCATACAAAAGCCTCGAAGAATAAGTGATTAGGTTAGTGCTATTGGATTTATTTGGGTGCGACATAACGATAAACCAAAAAAGATACGGCGCTTCAATTAAGAGAAGCGCGTTTCTTCTGGGCGACGAGTGAGCACTTCGACACCATTTGCGGTAACGAGTAAGGTGTGCTCGTATTGTGCAGACAATCGGCCGTCTTTGGTTTTGGCAATCCAGTTATCTGGGCCTGTGTGTTTGACCTGTTTTTTTCCAGCGTTAATCATCGGCTCGATAGTAAGGGTCATGCCTTCTTCTAGCATCACACCCGTACCAGGTTTGCCATAATGGGCTACCTGTGGTTCACCGTGAAAAGTTGTGCCAACACCATGTCCGCAATATTCTTCCACAACAGAATAGTGATGCTTGTGCGCATGAGCGGAAATAGCGGCACCTATGTCACCTAAGCGCGTGCCAGGCTTAACCATGTCTATGGCAAGGTAAAGGCACTCTTGAGTGACTTGTGCTAAACGTTCTGCGTGAGGCAGAGCTGGACCGGCAAAAAACATTTTGCTGGTATCGCCATAATAACCATCTTTGATGATGGTGATATCAACGTTGACGACATCCCCTTTTTTTAGTGGCTTATCGTTTGGAATGCCATGACAAATGACATCGTTTACCGACGTGCAGCATGATTTTGGGAAGCCATGGTAGTTTAAAGGGGCTGGAATGGCACCTTGAACTTCAACGATGTAGTTGTGGGCAATAATATCAATTTGTTCTGTCGTCACACCAGGTACAATAAACTCTTCAAGCATGACTAGAACATCTGCTGCTAATTTGCCTGCGGTTCGCATGCCTTCAATGTCGCTGATGTCGGTGAATCGTGTTGCGGCAGGTCGAGGCGTCCAGCTTGGCACATCAATGCGGCCATTTTGGGTTAGTGCCTCAACTTTCTGTAGTATTTCATTGCTCATAATGTAGGTGTCTTAGATAAGTTTATGTCTATATTGAGAGTAAGTTGCGAGATATTCTACATGACTTGGGCATTAGAATCGCCTCTCTAAGCGAAAAAAACGCGCTTCAAATGAAGTGTAAAAACACGTTCAAGTCTTTTGGTTTGATGTTAAATGTGGTATAAAACGCCCGCTTGTTAGGATTGTACCTAAAATAAGCATTTTTTTAAAATCAACGATCTTGCCGCAGTCAAATAAAAGTGTCTTGGGTGTCTTAGGTTGCTTTAAACCTTGTTCGATTGACGCTTTTAGCTGGTAAGCACATATAACCCAAATTTAAAGGATAGTAAAATGCCTACAGTTTCTATGCGCGACCTATTATTGGTTGGTTCACACTTCGGTCACCAAACTCGTTACTGGAACCCAAAAATGAAGCCTTTCATTTTCGGTGCTCGTAACAAGATTCATATCATTAACCTTGAGCACACTGTTCCAGCGCTTAACAATGCTCTTGAGCTTGTTAAAAAAATGGCTGAGAACAAAAACAAGGTTTTGTTTGTTGGTACTAAGCGTGCTGCATCTAAAACGATTAAAGAGCAAGCTGCTCGCTCTGGTATGCCATACGTTAACCACCGTTGGTTAGGTGGTATGTTGACTAACTACAAAACCATTCGTGCATCTATCAAGCGTCTTCGTGAGCTTGAAACACAAATGTCTGATGGTACATTCGATAAGCTGACTAAAAAAGAAGCTTTGATGCGTACTCGTGAGCTTGAAAAATTAGAGCTTTCTATGGGTGGTATCAAAGATATGGGCGGTCTTCCAGATGTATTGTTCGTAGTTGACGTTGATCATGAACGTATCGCTATTAAAGAAGCAAATAAATTAGGTATTCCTGTTATCGGTATCGTTGATACAAACAGTAATCCAGATGGTGTTGATTACATTATCCCTGCTAACGATGACGCTATTCGTGCTGTTCAGTTGTACGTTGGTGCTTTTGCTGATGCGGTTCTAGAAGGTCGTAATGCGACAGCTGGTACTGCTGATGAATTCGTTGAAGTAAGCGAAGCGACTGAAGCGTAAGCAAACTATTTAGTTTGTTCTGGTTTCTAAAGGGGGGTTTCTTACCTCCTTTTTTAAATTTGAATTGTTATAAAGAGGATTTAACATGGCCGCAGTATCTGCAGCATTGGTAAAAGAGCTACGTGAACGTACTGGCCTTGGCATGATGGAGTGCAAAAAAGCACTTGTCGCTGCTGACGCTGACATTGAAGTGGCGATTGAAGAGCTACGTAAATCAAGCGGTATGAAGGCTGCTAAAAAAGCAGGCCGAATTGCAGCGGAAGGTACCATCGTTATGCGTGTAGCAGACGATGCTTCTTACGGAATCTTGGTTGAAGTTAACTCTGAAACTGACTTTGCTTCTCGCGATGAAGGTTTTATCGCGTTTGCAAACAAAGTCGCTGACGTTGTTTTTACAACGAAAGAAACCGATATGGAAGTGTTGCTTGCTGGTGATATTGGTCAAGCGCGTGAAGCATTGGTTCAGAAAATCGGCGAAAACATCTCTCCACGTCGCGCTGTGATTGTTGAGGGTGGTTTGGTTGGTGGTTACCTTCACGGTAACGGTCAGATCGCTGTGTTGACTCAATTGGAAGGTGGTTCTGAGGAACTGGCTAAAGATGTTTCTATGCACATCGCCGCTGTTTCTCCTCGCGTCGTTCGCGGTGAAGATATGCCAGCTGAAGTTCTTGCAAAAGAAGAAGAAATTATTCGTGCGCAGCCAGACATGGCTGGTAAGCCAGCAGAGATCGTTGATAAAATGATTGTTGGTCGTATGAAGAAATTCTTGGCTGAAAATAGCTTGACTGAGCAACCTTTCGTTAAAAATCCAGACGTTAAAGTTGGTCAGTTAGTGAAAGATGCTGGCGCAACAGTGACTTCTTTTATTCGCCTAGAAGTAGGTGAAGGTATTGAAGTGGCTGAAGTTGACTTTGCCGCAGAAGTAGCAGCACAACTTAGAGGTTAATTCTAAGTTGTAGTGTCTTGCAAAAAAAAAGGGGCAGCTTGACTGCCCCTTTTTATGAGAGATAGGTTCGATGAGTGTCGGTGATAGGATTGACCTCAGTGAGTGAAGAAAGAAAACCATTGCCGGAGGTTGATATGTCAAAAGAAAAGAGTCCAAAATACAAACGAATTTTGCTTAAGCTAAGCGGCGAAGCCTTAATGGGTGATGAGCCCTTCGGTATTGATCCTAAGGTATTGAATCGCATAGCGCTTGAAATAGGTCAGTTACGCGGTATTGGTGTTGAGGTTGGTATCGTAATTGGTGGTGGTAACTTGTTTCGTGGCCAAGCGTTGAGTCAGGCGGGCATGGATCGTGTGACGGGCGATCATATGGGGATGTTAGCGACGGTAATGAACGCATTAGCAATGCGAGACGCCTTGGAGCGTGCCAATATCGCCACTCGTGTTATGTCGGCAATTACCATGACAGGAATCGTTGAGCCTTATGATAGACGCCGTGCCATGCGTCTAATGAAAGAAGGCGATGTGCTTATTTTCTCTGCTGGAACAGGTAACCCTTTCTTTACGACGGACTCTGCTGCTTGTTTGCGCGGTATTGAGATTGATGCTGATGTCGTACTGAAGGCAACAAAAGTGGATGGCGTCTATTCTGCGGATCCAATGAAAGACCCTGCCGCGGTGAAATATGATACATTAGGCTACGATGAAGTGCTTGAAAAACAGTTGGGCGTCATGGACTTAACCGCCATTTGTTTGACTCGTGATCACGCTATGCCGATACGTGTGTTTAATATGAATAAGCCGGGAGCCTTGGTTAATATCATGGTTGGTGGCAATGAAGGTACACTGATTAAGTGAGGAAATTATGATCAACGAAATTCTTAAAGATGCAGAAGACCGAATGAATAAGGCGGTTTCTTCTGTTGAATCTGCGTTTAAAAAAATCCGTACAGGTCGTGCGCACCCAAGTATATTAGATCCAGTTAAAGTGAACTACTACGGTACAGAAACGCCTCTTAACCAAGTTGCTAACATCACGGTAGAAGATGCGCGTACATTGGGTATTTCTCCTTGGGAAAGTAACCTTGTACCCGAGATTGAAAAGGCGATTTTCAAATCCGATTTGGGGCTTAATCCTTCCACTAGCGGTGGTCTTATTCGTATCCCTATGCCTGCTTTAACGGAAGAGACACGTAAAAACTACTTCAAACAAGCGAAGAATGAAGCGGAAAATGGTCGTATTGCAATTCGCAATATTCGCCGTGACGCTAATGGCAGCCTGAAAGATTTAGTGAAAGAGAAAGAAATTTCTGAAGATGAAGAGCGTCGTGCTCAAGATCAAGTTCAAAAAATAACCGATAAGTATGTGGCTCTGGTTGAAGAGCGCCTTGCTGCAAAAGAAAAAGACTTGATGGAAATATAATAAAGGAGGCGGGCTTCGGCTCGCTTTTTTTATCGACTAGGGTGACGCTATGTCTGAATTAGATGGCGCTGATGTTGATTCAGTTGTCGGGCCTGCGCATGTTGCTATTATTATGGATGGCAATAATCGTTGGGCAAAGAAAAAACACCTTCCGAGTATTGCTGGTCATACAGCGGGTGCTTCAGCGGTCAGGCGTGTGGTTGAAGCTGCCGCTAAAGATGGCGTTAAGGTATTAACTCTATTTGCTTTTTCCAGTGAAAATTGGAAGCGACCAAAACTAGAAGTAGATGGTCTGATGGCACTTTTTATGCGCTCTTTGAAGAAAGAGTTGAAGCGATTAAATAAGCATAGAATAAGACTTAGAGTTATTGGTGATCTTTCTGGTTTTAGCCAAGGGTTGCAGAAGCAAATTGAGAGTGTCGAAAAGGCAACCGCTAGTCATGAGCAGATGACATTGGTCATTGCTGCAAACTATGGTGGCCGTTGGGATATTGCTCAAGCGGCAAAGTCGATTGCCGAGCGAGTTGCGTTGGGCGAGCTCGCTTTAGAGGATGTTGATGAGACGGTATTAGGTGAACACATGCAGTTGGCAGATTTGCCACCACCTGATCTGTTGATTCGTACCTCTGGAGAAGAGCGTATTAGTAATTTTCTACTTTGGCAAACCGCGTACTCTGAGTTTGTCTTTCTTCCGGTGTTATGGCCGGACTTTGAACAGCAACATTTTGATGAAGCGATTCAAATTTATCAAAATCGTCAACGTCGTTATGGTGGTCGATAACCATGTTACTCCCTCGAATTTTAAGTGCCATCGTAATGGCTGTGTTGTTTGTTTGTGCTGTTTTTGTTCTGAGCGCTGCTAATTTTATTTTTGCCATGGCGGGTGTTGTTGTTTTAGCGGGTTGGGAATGGGCGCGCTTGTCGGGTGTTCGTAATCAGTTGGGGCGCGTTTTATTTGCGATTCTTATTGGTATTCTTTGTTTTTCCGCTCTGAACTTAAGTCTTCACGAAATGTCACTTTATGTGAGCCCGATTTTATGGGGTGTGGCATTGTATTGGGTTATGCGTTATCCCGCGCTTCTGTTCTGGCAACATGTGTTGAGTCGTTTATTGTTTGGTGTGTTGGTGCTGGTGACGACTTGGTCTGCGTTGGTTGTGTTAAGGCAGTCTGATGATTTTTTTGTGTGGGTTCTGTTGTTGATGGGGCTTATATGGGGGGCGGATACAGGCGCTTATTTTGTCGGTCGAGCCTTTGGTAAAAGAAAACTGGCTCGCTTTGTGAGTCCTGGCAAGTCGTGGGAGGGTGTTGCTGGTGGTTTGCTGCTCACTCAGATGGGTTTGGTTGTTTTTTCTGTGTTGAGTGGTTTTTCTCTTGCTCAATGGGGAATGTTATCGCTCATCGGTCTGTTAACATCCTCGGTGTCTGTACTGGGGGATTTGACAGAAAGTCTTTTTAAACGCCATGAGCAGTTAAAAGATTCAAGCCAATTAATTCCCGGACATGGAGGGGTTATGGATCGTGTTGATAGTTTAACAGCCGCTGCACCTATTTATGTTTTATTGTTAAGTTTGACTGGATGGCTTTGATGCAAGGTATTTGTTTGTTGGGGGCGACAGGTTCAATTGGCCAAAGCACTCTAGATATCATTTCGTTACATCCAGATAAATTTACTCTGGTCAGTGCGTCTGCCAATGAGAATGTGGATAGAATGGCAGAGATATGCCACCGTTTTAAGCCCCAGCGTGCGGTGATGGGATCTGAACACGCGCGTGATCAGTTGGCCTTAAAGTGTCAAGGTTTGCCAACCTCATTTGAGTGGGGAGCTGAGGCTCTTGATAGTATTGCTGCGGACGCGGAAGTTGATCAGGTAATGGCTGCCATCATGGGGTTTGCGGGACTCAAACCTACGCTGGCTGGTATACGTGCGGGCAAGCGCATATTGTTGGCAAACAAGGAGTCTCTGGTGACTGCGGGCAAATTGTTTATGGATGAAATTGCTAAGCATAATGTTGTGTTGCTGCCGATTGATAGCGAACATAATGCGATTTATCAAAGTTGCCCCAAAGTACTGCTGGCGCGCACAAAAAAGATGTTTCTAAAATCATACTCACCGCTTCTGGGGGGCCTTTCAGAACTTGGTCTTTAGACAATATGGCCATGGTGACACCAGAGCAAGCCTGTAAACACCCGAATTGGTCTATGGGGCAAAAAATCTCGATTGATTCGGCAACCTTAATGAATAAAGGGCTGGAACTCATTGAGGCATGTTGGTTGTTCGATGTCACACCTAATGAGGTTGATGTTGTTGTTCATCCTGAAAGTATTATTCATTCTATGGTTTCTTATGTTGATGGCTCTGTGCTCGCACAGATGGGGAATCCTGATATGAAGATTCCTATTGCCTATGGTATGAGTTGGCCGGATAGGGTTGAAACGAGTGTGGCACCATTAAGCCTTGTTGATATTGCGCGCTTGAATTTTGAAACGCCTGACTTAGTGCGCTTTCCAAATTTAAAATTAGCGGCTGATGCTTGGTTTACTGGTGGTACGGCTATGGCGGTATTGAACGCTGCGAATGAGGTGGCAGTAGCGGCTTTTTTAAAGCGACAAATTGGCTTTTTAGATATCGCTCGAGTTAATGCTTTAGTACTTGCTGATGCCAATATTGTAACCGTTAATGCCCTTGAGGATGTTTTTGAAGCAGATCAATATTCTCGTCGTTTGGCTCTTGATGTAATCACTCGCGGTCAATTTTTATGATATTAAATATTTTGTCTATCGTCGTTGCCTTGGGTCTTCTGATTACTTTTCATGAGTTCGGACATTTCTTTGTTGCCCGTCGTTGCGGTGTGAAGGTGTTGCGATTTTCGGTGGGTTTTGGAACGCCGATTTATCGTTATGTAGGAAAAACTGGAACGGAATATACGCTGGCAATGATACCTCTTGGAGGGTATGTGCGCATGTTGGATGAGCGGGAAGGCAATGTTCCTGAATCCTTGCGTAGCCAGGCGTTTAATACAAAATCCGTCTGGCAGCGTATTGCCATTGTGGCAGCGGGGCCGATTGCCAATTTTATTTTGGCGATGGTTATTTATGCGCTAGTCGCTTTACTCGGTATTCAAGCGCTGGCGCCTAAAGTTGGCACTGTGGTGGCAAATACGCCAGTGGCGCAGACTCAGATGCAGATGTGAGATGAGCTTGTTTCTATTGCAGATCAAGCTGTTGTTTCTTGGGAAGATGTAAATTTAGTGCTAGCAGGCTTGATCGGAAAAACAGGAACCATTATCGTTCGTTATCAAGTTGATGGTAGTGATTATCAGCGAGAAGAGGCTATTCAATTAAATCGCTGGTTAGTTGGTGAGGAGCCTAATAACTTAATTCAAGCATTTGGTGTCACTCCATGGCAGCCTGAGGTGTTGCCTATCATTGCGCAGGTGGTAGAGGGAGGGGCTGCAGCGAGTGCGGGTTTTCAGATTAATGACAGAATTCTTCGTGTAAATGATCAGTCGATATCAAATTGGCAGCAAGTCGTCGCCCTAGTGCAAGCCAGTCCAAATATGGCGCTTGATGTCGAGGTTCAACGAGGGCAAGACTTTGTTAAATTATTATTATTGCCCAAATCTACTGAGCAAAATGGTAAACTGATAGGGTATGCTGGGCTAGCTGTTGTTCCACCGCAATGGGACGAGAGTCTTGTCAGAGAGCGCCATTATGGTCCATTTGAGGCAATCTTATATGGTGTTGAGCAAACGTATAAGATGGTATCTTTGACAGTGTCTTCAGTCGGTAAGATGTTACAAGGTTTAATTTCGGTTGATAATTTATCTGGGCCGATCACGATCGCCAAGGTGGCGAGCGCCTCTGCAGATTCTGGGGTGCAGTCTTTTTTGAAATTCATGGCTTACCTAAGTGTCAGTTTAGGGGTGCTTAATTTGTTGCCTATTCCCATGTTAGATGGTGGGCATTTGGTATTTTTCGGCATTGAAGCTATACGTCGAAAGCCAGTCTCTGAAAGAATTCAGGCAATGGCTTATCGGGTTGGTGCTTCTCTTTTATTTGCTCTAATGGCTGTTGCCATTTTTAATGATATTGCCCGCTTGTAGAGAGGTATATGTGAAAGTCGTTTCAGTAGTATTTTTGGCTTTAATAAGCGTGCAGAGTGTTGCAAAAACGGTAGAGGATGTACGAATTGATGGCTTGGTCCAAATGCCATCAGCGAGAGCATTTGATGTAATCGGCTTCGATAAAAGCGAGTCCTATGATTCGGATAAGGTTTATCAAGCAATTAGTTCTCTTTTTAATACTGGTTACTTTAGTGATATTGATGTTTATGAAGACAACAATGTATTGGTTTTTGATGTTGAGGAGCGTCCTTCGATTGGAAACTTGACCATTGAAGGAAATGAGCTAATAAAAACGGAAGATTTAGAGCGAGGCTTGAAATTATCCGGCTTGGAAATTGGTGAGATATACAAACCAGAAACATTGAATCAAATCGTTCAAGAGCTTCAGCGACAGTACTATGCGCTTGGCCGTTATAGCGCTAAGGTTGATATATCGGTTGAGGATATGCCGCGTAATCGTACCGCTATTGTGATTAACATTGATGAAGGCGATACGGCAAAAATCGTTCATATCAATATTGTAGGCAACGAAGATTTTGATGAAGAAACCTTAACTAAAGATTTTGAATCAAGAGAGACTGGTTCTTGGAATCCTTTTAGCTCTGCTGATGAGTATGCTAAAGCGAAAATAGAGGGTGACATTAATACCCTGAAAAGCTTTTATTTAGACAAAGGCTATTTAGATTTTAATGTGGTTTCTAGTCAGGTGAGCTTGTCTGCAGATAAGCGTGATGTCTATATCGTAATTAATGTCGAAGAAGGCAAGCCTTATAACATTAATAATGTCTCGTTAAGTGGTAGTCTGCCGATCGCAGAAGATCGTATTTGGAAACAAATTACGCAGAAAAGCGGTGATGTTTTTTCCCGTAGTGAAGTGACAAAAATCATCGAGGGGATTTCGACAGAATTAGGGGATGATGGTTATTTATTCACCAACGTCAATGTTATCCCTGAGAAGCTAGATAATCATACCGTAAATCTGAGCTATCAAATTGCACCAGGTCCAAAGGTTTATGTGCGTCGTATTACCTTTAGTGGTAACAGCGAAACACAAGACGAAGTATTGCGTCGTGAAATGACACAGTTTGAAGGCGCTTTGGCGACTCATTCAAAAATTCAATCTTCTAAGCGCCGTATTGAGCGACTAGGTTTTTTTGGCAACGTTGACTTAAGAACTCGACCTGTTGCTGGCACCTCAGATCAAGTAGACCTAGATGTGGTGGTTCAAGAGCAGGCTTCTGGAAGTATTCAAGCGAGCATTGGTTACTCTCAAGAAGATGGTACGGTTTTGGGTTTTGGTATTTCTAAGCGTAACTTCTTGGGGACAGGTAATAAGCTGTCTTTCAATGCGTCACGTACGAATCAAACGCAAGATTATTCGGTTAGTTATGATAACCCCTACTTTACAGTTGACGGTGTGAGTCGTGGTTTTGAGATATTTTATAAAACCAGTGATCACGCCGATGATGATGTTGAGGATTATGATCTTGACTCTATTGGTGCGGGTGTCACTTATGGTTATCCTATTTCGGACACTCAGCGCTTGGCTTTTGGTGTAACGGTAAAAGAAAGTACGGTGAAGTTAGGTTATGACCCTTCTAACGAAACAAAAGACTATGTTGAAACTCATGGTGATAGTTATGATGATGTTATTGCCAGTTTAACATGGAGTGATAGCGACTTAGTGGGGGGAGTGTTGCCAACAGATGGTTATTCAACCAGAGCGACCTTAGAGGTTTCTTTACCGGTGGGTGATCAAGAGTACACCAAGCTTGGTTTAACGTCTCAACGCTACTGGAGTATGACTGAATCTAATTTGTGGTTATTCCGTCTGAAAGGTCGTTTGGGTTATGGTTTTGGGTATGGAGATACAGATACTTTACCCTTCTTTGAAAACTACTTTGCTGGCGGCTCTTATTCAGTTCGTGGCTATGGGGCGTCCTCGTTAGGGCCGAAAAACTCCTATGATGCGGATTCAACAAACAGCAGTTCTGCATTGGGTGGTAATATCTTGATGACGGGAACCGCGGAGTTGATTTTCCCTTTACCTATGGTAGAAGATCATAAATCGGTCAGAACAGCTTTGTTTTTAGACGGCGGTAACGTATTTACTGATACTTGTTTAGCCAGTAATACCGAGTGTAATGAAGGTGTAGATTTGGCTGAGATCCGTTACAGTGTTGGTTTTAGTTGGACTTGGATCACGCCAATTGCGCCACTGTCATTTAATTTTGCAAAACCTTTGAACTCAAAAGATGGCGACAAGACAGATTTCTTCCAGTTTCAGCTAGGCACTACTTTTTAATTTAGATGGCTTTTTTAGTAGGATTTAAAATGAAAAATACAGTAATGATCATTTTTGCTTTATGTTTTATAGGCAGTGTGCAAGCAACAGAAGTTGCTGTGGTCGACTTTAGGGCGGCCCTTTTGCAAAGTAGCATTGGCCAAGAAGCAGCTAAGGAGCCTAAACAAAAAGTAGCGGCTATGGACGCTCGTTTGAAAAAAGAGCAAGAAGATCTTGAAGCGTCAGCGCAAAATTTAAAACGCGATGAATTGACTTTGTCTGAGGATGAGTTCAAGAAACGTCGTCAGCAATTAGGAGAGCGTCAAAATCAGGTGAGAGCGTTGGCGGCTAATATGCAGCGCCAAGCAAAAGAGCTTGAGCAGCAACTTATAGAGTCTTTGACACCAAAAGGCGAAGCGGCTTTAAAAGCCTTGATTGAAGAGCGAAAACTGGACTTAGTGTTAAATAGGCAACTAAGCTTATATGCTAACGCAGATGCAGACATAACTGACGAACTCGTAAAACGTATTAATAAGGACAATTAATCTATGAGTTATACTCTAGGGCAGTTGGCAGCCAATGTTCACGGTATGGTGAAAGGCGATGAAAGCCTTGTTATAGAAAAGTTAGGAACGCTCGAGAAAGCCACTGAGCAGGAATTGAGCTTCCTAGCGAACCCTAAATACCAGAATCATTTAGCGACTACCTCCGCAGGAGCTGTACTCGTTAAAACAGAAGAGCTGGCTCAATTAGTGGAAAATGCCATTATTGTGCCAAACCCTTACCTAGCGTTCGCTCAGTTGTCACATTTATTTGTTCCTGCTACACAGTGTTGGTCTGGTGTTCACCACAGTGCTGTGGTGTCATCGAATGCGTCTTTAGGGAATGATGTAACAATAGGTCCTAACGTTGTCATTGATGATGGTGCTATCATTGGCGATGGCTGCGTTATTGGTGCTGGTTGTGTTATCGGGCGAGGCGCTGTAATAGGCCAAAATACGCGTTTATATCCAAATGTTACTCTCTATCATGATGTCATGATTGGAGAATCTTGTATTATTCACAGTGGTACTGTAATTGGTGCTGATGGGTTTGGTTTTGCACCTGATCAGGGGCGCTGGGAAAAAATTGACCAACTAGGTTCTGTGATTATCGGTAATCGTGTTGAGATAGGTGCGAATACAACGATTGACCGCGGAGCCATTGAAAATACGTTAATTGGTGATGGGGTTATCATAGATAATCAAGTTCAAATTGCTCATAACGTTATAATTGGTGATAATACGGCAGTTGCTGGGTGTGTTGGTATCGCCGGCAGTACAAAGGTAGGTGCTTTTTGTACTATCTCTGGGGGAGCTGGCCTTGCTGGGCATCTCACTATAGCAGATCACGTTCATATTACCGCGATGACTATGGTAACTAAGTCTATTTCTGAGCCCGGTTCATACTCTTCAGGTATGGGTATGGAGCCAACCGCTAAATGGCGACGTTCTGCCGCAAGATTTAGAAGAATTGATAGTATGGCTAAGCAGATTTCGGAATTGGAACAACAAATTAAAAAGCTTTCAGATAAAGGTTGATGTTTAATGATGGACGTAAATGAAATTCGTCAGTATTTACCTCATAGGTACCCATTTTTACTAGTAGATCGTGTTGTTGAGATAAATCTGAACGATTCCATTATTGCCTATAAAAATGTAACTATAAATGAGCCTTTTTTTAATGGCCATTTTCCTAATCACCCAGTGATGCCTGGTGTGCTTATTATTGAAGCCATGGCACAGGCTGCTGGTATATTGGGCTTTAAAACAATGGATAAGAAGCCGGAAGACGGCTCTATTTATTATTTTGTTGGTGCTGATAACACACGTTTTAAACGTCCTGTTGTGCCTGGGGACCGTTTGCAGTTAGAGGCAAAGATCGTTGCTGAAAAGCGTGGTATTTGGAAGTTTGAATGTAGAGCAACCGTTGATGGACAGCTGGCTTGCTCTGCGACTATTTTGTGTGCAGACAGGAAAATATAGTGGCGATACATCCAACTACTTTAATCGATTCGAAAGCAGAGATTGATCCCAGTGTGGAGATTGGTCCTTTTTGTGTGATCGGACCGAATGTAAAAATTGGTGCTGGTAGTGTTATTAAGTCTCATGTTGTTATTAATGGCCACACAACAATCGGATCTAATAATCAAATTTATCAGTTTGCCTCTGTTGGAGAGGCGAACCAAGACAAAAAGTATAAGGGTGAACCGACACGACTTGTAATTGGTGATAGTAATGTCATCCGTGAAAATGCAACGATTCATCGTGGCACCATTCAGGATAAAGGTATTACTGTGATTGGTAGTCATAACTTGTTTATGGCAAGTACGCATGTTGGGCATGACTGTATTGTGGGAGACCATAATATAATGGCTAATTTTGCGGCATTAGCAGGTCATGTTCGAGTGGGCGATCATGTGATTCTTGGTGGTTATACGGGAATTCACCAGTTTTGTCAGGTTAACTCTTTTAGTATGTGTGGCATGGGGTCTATGGTTTCCAAAGACGTACCTCGGTACATCATGGTTTCTGGTAGTCCAGCAAAAGCTCATGGAATGAATTTTGAGGGGATGCGACGTAGAGGCATGTCAGCAGACGTTATTCGGGCGTTGCGCACAGCATACAAGACAGTCTACCTCAAAGGTTTGACCCTAGAAGCGGCATTGCGGGAGTTGGAAAAAGAAGGCGTGTTTAGCATCCCTGAGGTCGTTGATTTCACCCTGTCAATTCGGCAGTCAAAACGTGGAATCGTCCGATAGACGTCATATTTTTTAAAAGAAAACCCCGGACTGTTTCGGGGTTTTTTATTATAGAGGTTAGATAAATGCAAGTGACGTCTGTAACACGTTATGTATTGGTGGCTGGTGAAGCATCGGGTGATATTTTAGGTGCTAACTTAATAGCGCATCTAAAGGCGTTGCAGCCAGATGCTATATTCGAAGGAATTGGTGGGCCGTTAATGGAAGCGCAAGGCTTTAAAAGCTTGGTTCCAATGGATCGTCTTTCTGTGATGGGGTTAGTGGAGGTTTTGGGGCGTTTACGAGAATTGCTTGGTATTCGAAAGCGCTTGTACACTGCTTGCTTGCAGAACCCACCAACGGCTTTTATAGGGATAGATTCTCCCGACTTTAATATGCCTTTAGCTCGTAAGCTTAAACAGGCAGGCATACCAACTGTACATTATGTTAGCCCTTCAGTATGGGCATGGCGCCAGAAGCGCATTTTTAATATTAAAAAATCCATTGATCTGATGTTAGCTTTGTTTCCCTTTGAACTGCCTATTTATCATCAACATAATATTCCTGTTGTTTGTGTTGGTCATACACTAGCGGATGATATTCCCTTTGAAAGTGACGCAGGTGCTGCGAGACAAGTCCTGGGATTGGAAGGGATTAATAAGGGACCAGTATTTGCTATTTTACCGGGTTCTAGGGAAGGTGAAGTCGCGCGTTTGGCTCCGTTGTTTATAGAAGCGATGAAGCTCATTAAACAAAAGGAGACGAATGCTACTTTTTTAATACCGGCTGCGAACGCTGAACGACGATTACAGATAGAAGCCATATTGCAAGAAGCCAACGCTGAAGCCATTTTAATAAATGGTCAGTCAAGAACCGTAATGATGGCTGCAGATGCTATTTTATTGGCTTCTGGAACGGCTGCGTTAGAAGCTATGCTGGTTAAACGGCCGATGGTTGTTTCTTATCGAGTGAATAAACTCACCTACGCTATTATGAAAAGAATGGTGAAAGTGCCCTATGTCTCGTTGCCTAATCTGCTGGCCAACGAGACGTTGGTGCCAGAGTTGTTACAAGATGCTGCGACGCCTGCTAATTTAGCAACGCGTTTATTGCAGACTTGGCGCTCTTTTACCGGTGATAAAGCGATTCAGGCTAAGTATCTAGATTTGCATAAATTGCTGCGTAGGGATGCGGGTGAGCAAGCCGCTCAGGCTATTATTTCTATGCTGAACAAAGAGGCAAAATAATGGAGCCTTTTGTTAGTCAGGTATACTTTGGTGATTTGTTGGCTGGTGTGGATGAAGCAGGCCGTGGGCCATTGGCAGGCGAGGTAGTTGCCGCGGCGGTGATTTTAGACCCAGCACGTCCTATTAAAGGGTTAGCGGATTCAAAAAAGCTCAGTGAAAAAAAACGTGACGCTTTATTCGTTGAGATAAAAGAGAAAGCTTTAGCGTATGGTATCGCCAGTGCCACGATAGAAGAAATCGATACGATCAATATTCTTCATGCCAGCATGTTAGCCATGTCTCGAGCCGTTGCTTTGCTTTCGGTTGTGCCAGAGCACGTTCTTGTTGATGGCAATCGTATACCACTAAATTTACCTTGTTCAGCGGAAGCGGTTGTGAAAGGCGATGCGCGACAGGCAGCGATTTCAGCGGCGTCTATTTTGGCAAAAGTCACTCGAGATAGAGACATTACTGAAGCCGCAGACATTTACCCACAATATGGTTTTGAAAAGCATAAGGGTTACCCGACAGCCTTGCATTTAGACGCAATTCGAAAGCATGGTATCACGCCGATTCATAGACGTAGTTTTGGCCCAGTTAAGAAGATTTTAGAGGGATAATATTTTGTCCACATCATTTATACATCTGCGAGTCCATACGGAATTTTCTCTAGTCGATGGCTTGGTAAAAATCAAAGGTTTACTTGGTACAACCGAGTTCATGTCTATGCCTGCTGTTGCCATTACGGATGAGAATAACCTTTGTGGTTTTGTGCGTTTTTATAAAGGGGCGATGGAAAAAGGCATCAAACCGATTTGTGGTGCCGATGTAATGGTCGCTGAAGATGATGAAGTGGAAGCGCGATACCGCTTTACTCTATTAGCAACCTCTAATAAAGGTTATAAAAACATTATTGCCATTATTTCAAAAGGTTATCAGCTAGGGCAAGTTGAAGGGCGCCCGATTATTCAGCGTGAATGGATCGAGTCCCATAGTGAAGATGTAATTCCTTGTCTGGTGCGGGGTTTGGCGACATTGGATATTTACTACAGAAAGGTCGTTATGAGCAGGCTAAAAGTAGAATGGCCCATTGGATGTCTGTATTTCCTGATCGATTTTATATTGAACTACAACGTACCAGCCGTCCAGGAGAAGAAAGTTATATACATGCGGTAGTGCCTTTGGCAAGTGAGCTTGATTGCCCTGTTGTGGCCACTAATGATGTGCGCTTTTTAAAACGTGAAAACTTCGAAGCACATGAAGCTCGTGTGTGTATTCATGATGGTGTGACCTTGGATGACCCACGCCGCAAGCGTCGTTATTCCGAAGAGCAATATTTCAAAACGCCAGAAGAAATGGCGGAGTTGTTTCAAGACATTCCTGAAGCATTAGAAAATACGGTAGAAATTGCTAAGCGCTGCAGTGTTGATGTGCTGTTAGGCGAGTATTTTTTGCCAGACTATCCAGTGCCTGAAGGCATGACAATGGCAGAGTTTTTTAGCAAACTTTCTTATGACGGTTTGGTGGAGCGCTTTAATTTCCTGACCAAAAAATACGGTGAGCGAATTGAAAAACGTCGTCAGGAATATTGGGATCGTTTGGATTTTGAGTTAACCATCATTAATCAAATGGGGTTTCCTGGTTATTTTTTAATCGTAATGGATTTCATTCAGTGGGCGAAAGACAACGGCATACCGGTTGGTCCTGGTCGTGGTTCTGGTGCTGGCTCGTTGGTCGCTTATGCACTTAAAATTACAGACCTTGATCCACTTGAATATGACTTGTTATTTGAACGATTCTTGAACCCAGAACGGGTCTCTATGCCGGATTTTGATATCGATTTTTGCATGGATAATCGTGATCGCGTGATTGATTATGTGTCTCGTACTTACGGTCGAGATGCGGTCTCTCAGATCATTACTTTTGGTGCGATAGGCAAAAGCGGTGGTACGAGACGTCGCTAGGGTGCAAGGTAAACCCTACAGTTTGGGCGATAAATTATCGAAGCTGATTCCGTTTGAAATTGGTATGACGCTTAAAAAAGCCTTGGAAGAAGAGCCTGCGTTACCAGAGTTTTTAGCGGGTGATGAAGACGCTGCAGAAGTGATGGAAATGGCCATTTCTTTGGAAGGTGTGGTGCGTAACTTTGGTAAGCATGCTGGTGGTGTGGTTATTGCTCCCACTAAACTCATTGATTTTGCGCCACTTTATTGTGAAGAAGATGGTTCGGGTCTGGTTACTCAATATGATAAAAACGACGTTGAAGAAGCGGGTCTCGTAAAGTTCGACTTTTTGGGTCTTAAAACCTTAACTGTTGTCGATTGGGCCGTTAAAAACATTGATACTATTAACGCGTTAGAAGGTAAGCCACCGCTCGATATTTCTTTGATCGATCTGGAAGACAGGTCTACTTATGAACTGCTGAAACGAGCTGAAACTACCGCGGTGTTCCAGCTGGAATCCCGCGGTATGAAAGAGTTAATTAAGAAGCTTTTGCCATCGCGCTTTGAGGACATTATCGCCTTGGTAGCATTGTATCGTCCGGGGCCTTTGGGTTCCGGTATGGTGGACGATTTCATCAACCGTAAGCACGGTCGAGCCGAGTTGGCTTTCCCACATCCTGATTATCAGCATCAAGACTTGATACCTGTGTTGGAGCCAACCTACGGCATTATCTTGTATCAAGAGCAAGTAATGCAGATTGCTCAGGTGTTGGCTAAATTTTCACTTGGTGGTGCCGATTTGTTACGTCGTGCCATGGGTAAAAAGAAACCTGAGGTTATGGCCGAGCAGCGTTTGATCTTTATGGAAGGCGCGCTTAAAAACAATATTGATAAAGATCTGTCGGGTAACATCTTTGACTTGATGGAAAAGTTTGCCGGTTATGGCTTTAACAAGTCCCACTCGGCAGCGTATGCCCTTGTTTCTTACCAAACCGCTTGGTTGAAAAATCATTATCCAGCGCCTTTCATGGCCGCGGTTTTGTCTGCGGATATGCAAAACACCGATAAGATCGTTATCTTCATTGAAGAATGTCGATCTATGGCGCTCGCGCTAGAACTGCCTAACGTGAATGAGTCTGTTTATAAATTTACCGTTAACCCGAAAGGCGCCATCGTTTATGGCCTTGGTGCGATTAAAGGCGTGGGTGAAGGACCAATTGAAGCGATCGTTGAGGCTCGTAAAGAGGGGCCATTTGAGCATATTTTTGATTTTTGCCAACGTGTCGGTAAAAAAGTAAACAAGCGTGTTATGGAAGCGTTAGTGCGTTCTGGTGCCTTCGATACCATAGGTCCGAATCGCGCTACCTTGTTTGCTTGTATAGATGAAGCGCTGAAAAGAGCCGTGCAGGATGCAAAAAACCAAGACGCTGGTATGATGGACTTATTTGGTGTTGCGGTAGAAGAAAATGCGCAGGACGCTTATAAAGAAATAGGCATTCAGCATGAATGGACGCCGCGTCAGCGCCTTGATGGTGAAAAAGATACGCTTGGCTTGTATGTGACAGGTCACCCGATTGATGAATATGAGAAAGAGATTCGTCGCTTTGTTCGTTCAAAAATTGTGGATTTACAACCTAAGCGTGGTGATACACAGATTATGGCGGGTTTGATCGTAGACTTGCGTATTACCAAGAGTAAAAAAGGTGGTAACATCGCCTTTGTGACATTGGATGATCGTTCCGCTCGCATTGAGGTGACAGTATTTCCTGATAACTATGACTCTTTCAAAAACGTTATTGTGAAAGATGAAGTGGTTGTTGTTGAAGGGGAAATTACGGTTGATGAGTTTCGTGGTGGTCAGAAAGTGGTTGCACGCAATATTCTGGATATCGCTCAGGCGCGTATTCGTTATGTCGAAGCGTTGCGGATTACTTGGACGTCTGAAACTGTCACGCCAAAAGAAATCCAAGCTCTGGCAAACTCGATGGCGTCCTATCGTGGTGATGGTTGTGATGTGGTGATTGGCTTTGATACGCCCCAAGCGTGTGGTGATATTCGTTTAGGAAGTGGTTGGAAAGTTCGCCCAGATGATGAATTAATTCATCAACTTCAGAAACAATACGGTAAACAAAATGTTCAGTTAGTGTATACTTAGTCTCATTTAATAGTTTTGGCAATGGAATGCGGCGTTGAGACGCGCCTAGCAGAGCTGTGGGGCAAGAGGCTAATGGTCTTTTGTCGTTGAATTTGATGGCAACCAAACAGTAGTGTAATTAAACATGAATTTAAATTATCTCCCTTTTGAGCAGCCGATTGCTGAGCTCGAACAAAAAATTGAAGAGTTGCGTTTAGTCGGCAATGACAATGAACTCAACATAAGCGATGAAATCAGTCGTCTTGAAGATAAAAAAATAGCGTTAACCAAGAGCCTATTTAGCAATTTAGGGGCATGGGAAGTTTCTCAATTAGCGCGTCACCCAAAGCGCCCATATACTCTTGATTATATAAAACATGCTTTTACTGATTTTGAAGAAATGCATGGTGACCGTCATTATGCGGATGATCGCGCGATC
>Ga0070754_10000156_pt1 | contig 71330 bp, 74 predicted proteins | sample VirMetDEL_Sep_01_FD_75181 | JGI IMG/M metagenome (GOLD analysis project Ga0070754, IMG submission 75181) | Aqueous microbial communities from the Delaware River and Bay under freshwater to marine salinity gradient to study organic matter... | ecosystem: Environmental > Aquatic > Marine >...
CGCCACCATCCCCTGGAGCCTTATGCCACGCTGCTTTTGGTGTTCTGAAGATCCGCTGTACATGGCTTATCACGATCAGGAGTGGGGAACGCCGCTGCGCGATGCGCAGGGTTTGTTCGAGTTACTTTTGCTCGAAGGGTTCCAGGCGGGCCTGTCCTGGATCACCGTTTTACGCAAACGCGAGCATTATCGAAAGGTCTTGTTCGGTTTTGATGCACAGCGCCTGGCGCGGCTGAGCGATGCCGAGATCGAAGCGTTGATGCTCGACCCGGGCATCGTGCGCAATCGTCTGAAGCTCAACGCCACCCGCCGCAACGCCGCGGCCTGGTTAGCCTTGGAGGACCCGGTGGGGCTGCTGTGGTCGTTTGTCGGCGGCGTGCCCAAGGTCAATCACTTCAAGGACCGCAGCGAAGTCCCGGCGATTACCGCCGAAGCCGAGGCCATGAGCCGCGCGCTGAAAAAAGCCGGTTTCACCTTCGTCGGGCCGACCATTTGCTACGCGTTCATGCAGGCCTCGGGCATGGTCATGGACCACACTCAGGACTGCGACCGTTACGCGGACTTGGCCAACGCCGGTTAGAATGCGTGCTTTGCGCACCACACACGATCAGGAGTGACCTGTGGAAAAGTTTAAAGGCGCCTTGCTGGTAGGCGCTCTCCGGTTGTTTGCCCTGCTGCCCTGGCGCGCCGTGCAAGCCGTAGGTTCAGCGATTGGCTGGATCATGTGGAAAACCCCCAACCGCTCCCGCGACACGGTGCGGATCAACCTCTCAAAGTGCTTCCCTGACATGGACCCGGCCGAGCGCGAGCGCCTGGTGGGCCGCAGCCTGATGGACATCGGCAAGTCCCTGACCGAAAGCGCCTGCGCCTGGATCTGGCCGGCCCAGCGCTCCATCGACCTGGTGCGCGAAGTCGAAGGCCTGGAAGTCCTCCACGAAGCCCTGGCCTCGGGCAAAGGCGTGGTCGGTATCACCAGCCACCTGGGCAACTGGGAGGTGTTGAACCACTTCTATTGCAGCCAGTGCAAACCGATCATTTTCTACCGCCCGCCGAAGCTCAAGGCGGTGGATGACCTGCTGCGCAAGCAACGCGTGCAACTGGGTAACCGCGTGGCGGCGTCCACCAAGGAAGGCATCCTCAGTGTCATCAAGGAAGTGCGCAAGGGCGGCCAGGTGGGCATTCCGGCCGACCCGGAGCCGGCTGAATCGGCGGGGATCTTCGTGCCGTTCTTCGCCACCCAGGCGCTGACCAGCAAGTTCGTGCCGAACATGCTCGCGGGCCACAAGGCGGTCGGCGTATTCCTGCATGCCCTGCGCCTGCCGGACGGTTCAGGCTACAAAGTGATCCTGGAAGCAGCGCCGGAAGACATGTACAGCACCGACACCGCCACCTCCTGCGCGGCGATGAGCAAGGTGGTGGAGCGTTATGTCGGCGCCTACCCGAGCCAGTACATGTGGAGCATGAAGCGCTTCAAGAAACGCCCGCCGGGTGAGGCGCGGTGGTACTGACTCAAAGGCAACCCAAACCAATGTGGGAGGGGGCTTGCCCCCGATAGCAGTGTGTCAGCCAATGCATATTTGACTGAACCTCCGCTATCGGGGGCAAGCCCCCTCCCACATTTGAGTTCCGCTTAGGCCTGGCGGTCGAGTTTTTTCAGGAACACCGTCATTTCTTTCTCGGCCTGCTTGTCGCCATGGGCCTGGGCCGCTTCAATGCCCTTCCCCCAGGCCAGTCGCGCGGCAGCCTGATCGCCCAGCCCGACGTGGGCCTTACCCAGCAGCTTCCACGCCGCCGAATACTTCGGATCAAACTCGACACACTTGTGCAGATGCTCGGCGGCATTGGCGTTGTCCTTCAGGTCCAGATAACCCTTGCCCAGCCCAAAGCGCAGCAGGGCGTTATCCACACCCTTGGCCAGCATTTTCTCCAGGGATTCGAGCATGTCGGTGTACTCCGTTTGATCAGAAAAAGCTCAACCCCACGTGGAACAGCTTCTCCACATCGCGGATATGTTTTTTATCCACCAGGAACAGGATCACATGGTCGCCGGTGGCAATTACCGTGTCGTCGTGGGCAATGATCACTTCTTCATCGCGAATGATCGCACCGATGGTGGTACCCGGCGGCAAGCCGATGTCGCGGATGGCCTTGCCGATCACCTTGCTCGACTTCGAGTCGCCATGGGCGATCGCCTCGATGGCTTCCGCCGCGCCGCGGCGCAGGGAGTGGACGCTGACGATATCGCCACGGCGCACGTGGGTGAGCAAGGTGCCGATAGTCGCCAACTGCGGGCTGATGGCGATGTCGATATCGCCGCCCTGGATCAGGTCGACATACGCCGGGTTATTGATGATGGTCATCACCTTCTTCGCCCCCAGCCGCTTGGCCAGCAGCGATGACATGATGTTGGCTTCGTCATCGTTGGTCAGGGCCAGGAAGATATCGGCGTCGGCGATGTTTTCTTCCATCAACAGGTCGCGGTCCGAGGCGCTGCCTTGCAGGACTACAGTGCTGTCGAGGGTGTCGGACAAATGCCGGCAGCGCGCCGGGCTCATCTCGATGATCTTCACTTGGTAGCGGCTTTCGATGGCCTCAGCCAAGCGTTCGCCGATCTGCCCGCCACCGGCGATGACGATGCGTTTATACGTCTCATCGAGACGGCGCATTTCGCTCATCACGGCACGAATATTCGCTTTGGCGGCGATGAAGAAGACTTCGTCGTCGGCCTCGATCACCGTGTCGCCCTGGGGCAGGATCGGCCGGTCACGCCGGAAAATCGCCGCGACGCGGGTTTCCACATTCGTCATGTGTTCGCGCAGTTGGCGCAGTTGCTGGCCGACCAACGGCCCGCCGTAATAGGCCTTCACGGCGACCAGTTGCGCTTTGCCGTCGGCGAAGTCGATCACCTGCAACGCGCCGGGAATCTCGATCAGGCGCTTGATGTAGTGGGTGACCACCTGCTCCGGGCTGATCAGCACGTCCACCGGGATCGCGTCGTTGTCGAACAGGCCGGCGCGGGTCAGGTAGGCGGCTTCACGCACCCGGGCGATCTTGGTCGGGGTGTGGAACAGCGTGTGGGCGACCTGGCACGCGACCATATTGGTCTCGTCGCTGTTGGTCACGGCCACCAGCATGTCGGCATCGTCGGCACCCGCCTGACGCAGCACCGTAGGAAACGACGCACGACCCTGCACGGTACGAATGTCCAGGCGGTCGCCCAGGTTGCGCAGGCGCTCGGCATCGGTGTCGACCACGGTGATGTCGTTGGATTCGCTGGCCAAATGCTCGGCCAGCGTGCCACCGACCTGCCCTGCCCCGAGGATGATGATTTTCATCCGGTCACTCCCTTTGAACCGTTCAGCCGCGTGCGGCGGCGATCTTGATCAGTTTGGCGTAGTAGAAGCCATCGTGTCCGCCTTCCTGTGCCAGCAATTGGCGCCCGTGGGGCTGCTTGATGCCGGCTGCGGTGGCGAGGTCCAGCTCGCGCGCGCCGCTGGTACGGGCGAGGAAGGCTTCGATGACCTCGGTGTTCTCGGTGGGCAAGGTAGAACAGGTGGCGTAGAGCAGGATGCCGCCGACTTCCAGGGTTGGCCACAACGCGTCGAGCAGTTCGCCTTGCAGCACGGCCAGGGCGGCGATGTCGTCGGGTTGGCGGGTCAGCTTGATGTCCGGGTGGCGACGGATCACGCCGGTGGCGGAGCACGGCGCGTCGAGCAGGATGCGCTGGAACGGCTTGCCGTCCTACCAGGTGGCGGTGTCGCGGCCATCGGCGGCGATCAGCTCGGCGCTCAGGCCCAGGCGTGCGAGGTTTTCCCGCACGCGCACCAGGCGCTTGGCTTCCAGGTCGACGGCGACGACGCCGGCCAGGTCTTTTTCGACCTCCAGGATGTGACACGTCTTACCGCCGGGGGCGCAGCAGGCGTCCAGCAAGCGCTGGCCTGGGGCCAGGTCGAGCAGGTCGGCCGCCAGTTGCGCGGCTTCGTCCTGCACGCTGATCCAGCCCTCGGCGAAGCCCGGCAGGCTGCGCACGTCGGTGGCGGCTTCGAGCACGATGCCATCGGTGCTGTACACGCACGGCGCGGCCGCGATGCCCGCATCGGTCAGCAATTGCAGATAAGCATCGCGGCGGTGATGGCGACGGTTGACCCGCAGGATCATCGGCGGGTGTGCATTGTTGGCCGCACAGATGGCTTCCCATTGCTCGGGCCAGAAGGCTTTCAGGGATTTTTGCAGCCAGCGCGGGTGAGCGGTACGCACCACCGGGTCATGTTCCAGCTCGGCCAGCAGCGCTTCGCTTTCGCGCTGGGCGCGGCGCAGCACGGCGTTGAGCAGGGCTTTGGCCCAGGGTTTTTTCAGCTTTTCGGCGCAGCCGACGGTTTCACCGATGGCGGCGTGGGCCGGCACGCGGGTGTAGAGCAATTGATAGAGGCCCACCAGCAGCAGCGCTTCTACATCGGCATCGGCCGCCTTGAACGGCTTTTGCAGCAGCTTGGCTGCCAGCGCCGACAGCCGTGGCTGCCAGCGCGCAGTGCCGAAGGCCAGGTCCTGGGTGAAACCACGATCACGGTCTTCGACCTTATCCAACTGGGTCGGCAGCGAACTGTTCAGCGAAGCCTTGCCGTTGAGCACGGCGGCCAGGGCCTTGGCGGCGGCCAGACGCGGGTTCATTGGGAGGCCACCCCGAGAAGCGTGCCTACGGCAAATTTCTCACGACGGCTGTTGAACAAATCGCTGAAATTCAGCGCCTTGCCACCGGGCAATTGCAGACGCGTCAGACACAGCGCCTGTTCACCGCAGGCTACCAGCAGGCCGTCCTTGCTGGCACCGATGATTTCACCGGGGGCACCCTTGCCGTCGGCCAGGGTGACAGCCAACACCTTCAAGGCTTCGCCGTTGAGGGTGCTGTGGCAGATCGGCCACGGGTTGAACGCGCGCACCAGGCGCTCCAGTTCCACGGCCGGGCGGCTCCAGTCGAGGCGCGCTTCGTCCTTGTTCAGTTTGTGCGCGTAGGTCGCCAGGCTGTCGTCCTGCACCTCGCCTTCGAGGGTGCCGGCAGCGAGCCCGGCAATCGCCTGGATCACGGCCGGCGGGCCCATCTCGGCCAAGCGATCGTGCAGGCTGCCGCCGGTGTCTTCGGCGGTGATCGGGGTGCTGACTTTCAACAGCATCGGGCCGGTATCCAGGCCCGCTTCCATACGCATCACGGTCACGCCGCTTTCGCTGTCGCCCGCTTCCACGGCGCGTTGGATCGGTGCCGCACCGCGCCAGCGTGGCAGCAGCGAGGCATGGCTGTTGATGCAACCCAGGCGCGGGATGTCCAGGACCACTTGGGGCAGGATCAAGCCGTAGGCCACCACCACCAGCAGGTCCGGTTTCAGCGCGGCCAACTCGGCCTGGGCCTCGGCGTTGCGCAGGGTCGGCGGTTGCAGCACGGGAATGTGGTGCTCCAGCGCCAGTTGCTTGACCGGGCTCGGCATCAGTTTTTGCCCGCGACCGGCCGGGCGATCCGGCTGGGTGTACACCGCGACGATGTCATAAGGGCTGGCGAGCAGGGCCTTGAGGTGTTCGGCGGCAAATTCGGGTGTGCCGGCAAAAACAATGCGCAGTGGCTCGGTCATGGGCGTTCTCGGTTAAAAGCAGTCACAAAAGAAAAAGGCTTGCCGCAGCAAGCCTTTGGAAGAAGGGCATCAAGCTTGCTGGCGGTGCTTTTTTTCCAGCTTCTTCTTGATCCGGTCACGTTTGAGCGTGGACAGGTAATCGACAAACAGCTTGCCGTTGAGGTGGTCGCATTCGTGCTGGATACACACCGCCAGCAGGCCTTCGGCAACCTGCTCGAAGGGCTTGCCGTCGCGGTCCAGGGCCCTGATCTTCACGCGCACCGGGCGCTCGACGTTCTCGTAGAACTCCGGCACCGACAGGCAGCCTTCCTGGTATTCGCCCATTTCATCGGTCAGCGCTTCGAACTCGGGGTTGATGAACACCCGTGGTTCGCTGCGATCTTCGGACAGGTCCATCACCACGACACGCTTATGCACGTTGACCTGGGTCGCGGCGAGGCCGATGCCCGGGGCTTCATACATTGTTTCAAACATGTCATCGACCAACTGACGAACCTTATCGTCCACTACGGCCACCGGTTTGGCGATCGTGCGCAGGCGCGAGTCGGGGAATTCGAGGATGTTCAAAATAGCCATAAGCGTAATTGCTGCACATGTGAGGTAAAGGCAAATCGGCGTAGGGATGGACCCGCACGGCCGGTGTGGAACGCTCGGAAGCCGCGAAGGCTATGGCGTTTCACGCGAACGTACATAATAAAGGAGATTCACCCCATGAGGAAATCGCTACTCGTCTTGCTGCTCTGGGCGCCGTTCGCCCAGGCCCTGCTTCCATCGCCCGGCCCGCGCCTGGATCAACCGACGCAACAGGCCATCCAGCGATTTTTGTTACACAATCGCATCCTCGATTCGCCCCTCGATCTCGATAACGCGCCCTACGTTGTCGCGGCAGAGGCCGAGCGCGTGCTGGGGGCCAATGGCGAGCGCGTGCATGCCCGCGGCGTCCTGGACCCGGCCCAGCCAAGCTATGGGATTTTCCGCCGAGGCAAGGTCTACACCGACCCCAAAACCCAGGAGTTACTGGGTATCCACGCCGACGACATCGGCACCGCGCACTGGGTGATGGCCGGCGACCTGACCACCCTTGCCGTACAACGGGTTACCCAGGAAGTGCGCCCCGGCGACCGCTTGCTGCGTGCCGAACCGACAATTGCGCTGGCCAGCCTGGAAGGCCCGCAGGCCGCGCCGTTTGTCGAAGGGCGCATCATTGACGTGCCCAAGGGCGTGACGCAGATCGGCGTGCTGGATGCCGTGACCCTGAATAAAGGCGGCCGCGACGGCCTGGTCGACGGCCAACGGCTGAATGTGATCAAGACCGGCGCCACGGTACGCGACGCTCTCAGCGGCGCTCCGGTGAAGCTGGCCGATGAGTACGGCGGCATGCTGCTGGTGTTTCGCACCTACGAAAAACTCAGTTACGGCCTGGTCCTCAATGCCTCGCGGCCACTGGCGGTGATGGACCGTTTCGAGACGGCCCGTCAAACGCAATAAATAGGCTGCTAAATAAGTTACCAACAGAGTTATCCACAGCTTGTTCCGGTCAAGGATGATCAGATGTATCTGATAAACAGCAGTGAAATTTCCCCGGCAGAACTGGAAGCCCGGCTACGCTTGCACAGGCTGCCGGAACTGGGCCCGAAGCGTTTTCGCCGGTTGATCGACGCGTTCGGCTGCGCCTCGAAAGCGCTCAGCGCGCCGGCCAGCGCCTGGCGTTCGCTCGGCTTGCCCGCCGTCAGCGCCGAGGCCCGGCGCAGCCATGAAGTCCGCGAGGGCGCGAGTGTCGCATTGGCCTGGCTGGCGCGTCCGGCCCAGCATTTGCTGATGTGGGACCAGCCTGAGTACCCCGCACTGCTGGCCCAGATCGATGACGCACCGCCGTTGTTATTCGTCGCCGGCGACCCTGCGATCCTGGAAAAACCCCAGTTGGCCATGGTCGGCAGCCGCCGCGCATCGCGCCCCGGCATGGACACCGCCGCCGCCTTTTCCCGCAGCCTGGCGAGTGCTGGGTTTGTCATCACCAGCGGCCTGGCCCTGGGCATTGACGGCGCGGCGCATCAAGCGGCCCTGGAGGTCGGCGGGCAGACCATCGGCGTACTCGGCACCGGCCTGGAAAAGTTTTATCCACAGCGCCACCGACGCCTCGCGGCCGCGATGATTGCCCAGGGCAGCGCGGTGGTTTCCGAGTTTCCGCTGGACGCCGCGCCCCAGGCCGGCAATTTCCCCCGGCGCAACCGCATCATCAGTGGTCTGTCGCTGGGCGTGCTGGTAGTGGAAGCCGGCATCGCCAGCGGTTCGCTGATCACCGCGCGGCTCGCCGCCGAGCAAGGGCGCGAGGTGTACGCGATTCCCGGCTCGATCCATCATCCCGCAGCCAAGGGTTGTCATCAGCTGATCCGCGACGGCGCGGTGTTGGTGGAAACCATCGAGCACATTCTTGAAGGCTTGCGCGGCTGGCAGGCGCTGCCGTGTCCGGTGCCGCTGCCGGCGACTCATCCGCTGGTCGCACTGCTGCATGCGGCGCCCCACACCAGCGAAGCCCTGGCGATTGCCAGCGGGCGGCCGTTGTCCCAGGTGCTGGCGAGCCTCACCGAGTTGGAGCTGGAAGGCCAGGTGATCTGCGAAAGCGGGCGTTGGCTCGCGCGCTGCTAGGTTTTGCAGGGAAGATCGGTAAACTGCGCAGAGCTTTAGTCCGGAGAGTGAGTAATGGTCAACAGGTGGCGTGTGCTGGAAGCCGCACGAGAAATTCGCGCAGGCGCGGTGATTACCTATCCGACCGAGGCGGTCTGGGGCCTGGGCTGTGACCCGTGGAACGAAGCGGCGGTGGACCGGCTGCTGGCGATCAAGAACCGCTCGGTGGATAAGGGCCTGATCCTGGTCGCGGATACTATCCGCCAGTTCGATTTTCTCTTCGAAGACTTCCCGCAGGATTGGATCGACCGCATGGCCAGCACCTGGCCGGGGCCGAACACCTGGCTGGTGCCTCATCAGGACCTGTTGCCGGAATGGGTCACGGGGGAGCATGACACCATGGCGCTGCGGGTCAGCGACCATCCGCTGGTGCGCGACTTGTGCTCATTGGTCGGGCCATTGATTTCCACCTCGGCCAACCCCCAGGGCCGCCCGGCCGCCCGCACGCGGATTCGCGTCGAGCAGTACTTCCGTGGCCAGGTCGATCTGGTGTTGGGTGGCGCCCTCGGTGGGCGCAAGAACCCGAGCCTGATTCGCGATCTGGTGACGGGTGAGGTTGTGCGGCCGTCCTGAGACCGCGGCGTGGCTATCGCGGGCAAGCCCGGCTCCTACATTCGATCGGTGTCCGTCATGACAACACGGTCAAATGTAGGAGCCGGGCTTGCCCGCGATGGCGCCCTTAGCCACGCCAGAAACCCCAAGCCTTACGGCAACAGAATGGTCGACCCGGTCGTGCGCCGCGCCGACAGCTCGGTCTGCGCCTTGGCCGCTTCCGCCAGCGAGAAGCGCTGGTTGATATCGATGCGTACCTTGCCACTCTGGATCATCGAGAACAGATCATCGGCCATGGCCTGCAAGTTCTTGGGGTTGCTGGCGTAGGTCGCCAGGGTCGGCCGGGTGACGTACAGCGAGCCCTTCGCCGCCAGAATCCCCAGGTTCACCCCGTCCACCGCGCCCGAGGCGTTACCGAAACTCACCACCAACCCCCGGGGCGCTGCGCAGTCCAGCGAGGTCAGCCAGGTGTCCTTGCCGACGCCGTCGTACACCACCGGGCATTTCTTGCCGTCGGTCAATTCCAGCACGCGCTGTGCGACGTTTTCCTTGCTGTAGTCGATGGTTGCCCAGGCGCCGTGGGATTTGGCCACGGCGGCTTTTTCCGGCGAACTGACCGTGCCGATCAGCTTCACGCCCAGGGCCTTGGCCCACTGGCAGGCCAGGGAGCCCACGCCACCGGCTGCGGCGTGGAACAGGATGGTTTCGCCGCCCTTCAACTCATAGGTCTGGCGCAGCAGGTATTGCACGGTCAGGCCCTTGAGCATCGCGCCAGCGGCTTGTTCGAAGCTGATGTCGTCCGGCAGGTGAACCAGGTTGGCTGCGGGCAACACGTGCAGTTCGCTGTAGGCACCCAATGGCCCACTGCCGTAGGCCACGCGGTCGCCGACCTTGAATTGGCTGACCTCGCTGCCCACGGCGTCGACCACACCGGCACCTTCGGCGCCCAGGCCCGACGGCAAGGCCGGCGGCGCGTACAAGCCGCTGCGATAGTAGGTGTCGATGAAGTTCAGGCCGATGGCCGCGTTGCGCACCCGAACCTGCTGTGGGCCAGGTTCTGCTGGCGTGTAGTCCACATACTCAAGCACCTCGGGGCCGCCATGGGCGCTGAACTGGATACGTTTGGCCATCTGCACTTCTCCTGGGTTCGAATTCGGGTAGCGCCCTATCGGACTCCTAAGCTTGATCTTCGTCAACTGCGACGGAGTTGAGTGCGGTGGTATCCTGTGCGCCCATTTGCCGCCGACGCCCAATGGCCTCGCGTAGCTTTGCCCGATTCAAGGTGATGCCATGACTACCCGCACCGAGGCTGTTAAAGCCTATCTGCTTGATCTGCAAGACCGTATTTGCAGCGCCCTGGAAACCTTCGAGACGGACACTCGCTTTATCGAAGACGCCTGGACCCGGCCAGCCGGCGGCGGCGGTCGCACCCGTGTGATTGAAAACGGTACGGTGATCGAAAAAGGCGGCGTCAACTTTTCCCACGTGTTTGGCAGCGGCCTGCCGCCGTCCGCCAGCGCGCATCGCCCCGAGCTGGCCGGGCGCGGGTTTGAAGCGCTGGGGGTGTCGCTGGTGATTCACCCGCACAACCCGCATGTACCGACTTCCCACGCCAACGTGCGCTTTTTCATCGCTGAAAAAGAAGGTGAAGAGCCGGTGTGGTGGTTTGGCGGCGGCTTCGACCTCACGCCCTATTACGCCAACGAAGAAGACTGCATCCACTGGCACCGCGTGGCCGAACAGGCCTGTGCGCCGTTTGGCGCCGACGTTTATGCGCGCTACAAGGCCTGGTGCGACACCTACTTCTACATCAAGCATCGCAACGAACCGCGCGGCATCGGCGGCCTGTTCTTCGATGACTTGAACGAGTGGGACTTCGACACCTGCTTCGCCTTCATCCGTGCCATCGGCGATGCGTACATCGACGCCTACCTGCCGATCGTGCAGCGCCGCAAGGCCCAGGCCTATACCGAACAGCAGCGCGAATTCCAGGAATTCCGCCGTGGTCGCTACGTTGAATTCAACCTGGTCTACGACCGTGGCACCTTGTTCGGCCTGCAGTCGGGCGGGCGTACCGAGTCGATCCTGATGTCGCTGCCGCCCCAGGTGCGCTGGAGCTACGACTGGAAAGCCGAGGCCGGCAGCGAAGAAGCGCGCCTCACCGACTACTTCCTGCAAGACCGCGACTGGCTCGGCGTGGCTGCGCCCAAGGCGGCGGTCTGATGGACCGTTATGTGGTGTTCGGCAACCCCATCGGCCACAGCAAGTCGCCGTTGATCCACCGCATGTTCGCCGAGCAGACCGGCGAGCAACTGGACTACAGCGCTCTGCTTGCGCCGCTCGAGGATTTCATCGGGTTTGCCCGTGAGTTTTTTCAACAAGGCCGTGGCGCCAACGTCACGGTGCCGTTCAAGGAAGACGCCTACCGCCTGGCCGACACCCTCACCGCACGCGCCGAGCGCGCCGGGGCGGTGAACACCCTGAGCAAGCTGGCCGATGGCAGCCTGCTGGGCGATAACACCGACGGCGCCGGCCTGGTGCGCGACCTGACGGTGAATGCCGGGCTGCACCTGCAAGGGCAACGCATCCTGTTGCTCGGCGCTGGCGGCGCAGTGCGCGGGGCGTTGGAGCCGTTACTGGCCGAGCGGCCGGCGTCGCTGATCATCGCCAACCGCACCGTGGAAAAAGCCGAAATGCTCGCCGAGTTGTTCGACGATTTGGGCCCGGTGTCTGCCAGTGGTTTCGACTGGCTGTGTGAGCCGGTGGACGTGATCATCAATGCCACCTCCGCCAGCCTGTCAGGCGATGTACCGCCGATTGCAGGCAGCTTGATCGCGCCGGGCAAAACGTTTTGCTACGACATGATGTATGCCAAGGAACCGACCGCATTCTGCCGCTGGGCCACGGAACACGGCGCGGCGGTGGCGATGGATGGTCTGGGCATGCTGGTGGAGCAGGCGGCGGAAGCGTTCTTCCTGTGGCGCGGCGTGCGTCCGGATTCGGCGCCGGTGTTGGCTGAACTGCGCCGCCAATTGGCTTGAAGCAACTCGAAAGGTGGGAGGAGCAAGCCCCCTCCCACCTGTTTGACCGCATTCAGTCTTCGAAATGGATGGGGCAGTTGTCGGCGCCTTCCAGCTTTTTCAACTCCTCGACGACCTGCGGCCTGGCCCGGCGCAGGGTCAGGCTACGGCCCATCGCCCTTAATCGCCGCGCTTCCTTGTGCAGCATCTCCACCCCGGAATAGTCGATAAAGTTGATCTGCTGCGCTTCGATTACCACCCGCTCACTCTGCAGGCTTTGCAGGCGAACTTGCAGGTAATGGCTGGCGCCGAAAAAGATCGAGCCACCGACCCGCAACACCTCTTCCTCGCCGTCGCGCCATTGCTGAACCCGAGGCTGCGAGGTGCGCTTGAGGTAGAAAAACAGCGAGGCCAGCACTCCGGCGTAAATCGCGGTTTGCAGCTCCAGCAGCAACGTGGCGATGCAGGTCAGGCTCATCACCACAAACTCGGCGCGACTGACCCGGAACAACGCACGAATGCCCCGATGATCCACCAGGCCCCAACTGATCAGCAGGATGCTCGCGGCCATGCTCGGGATCGGTATATGTGCGATCAGCGCTGCACCAAACAGTGCGAACAATGCCACCCACAGGGCGGAAAACACCCCCGCCAGCGGCGAGCAGGCGCCTGCTTCGTAGCTGAGGCCGGAGCGCGTAAAGGAACCGGCCGACAGGTAGCCGGAGAAAAATCCGCCGACGATATTGGACAAACCCTGCGCTCGAACTTCCTGGTTGGCGTCGAGCAATTGCTGTGAGCGCGCCGCCAGCGAGCGCGCGATCGACAGGCTGGTCACCAGCCCGAGCATACCCACCGCCACGGCGCTGGGCAGCAGGCGCAAGAGCATGTCCAGGTCCAGCGGCAACGGGCTGAATGGCGGCAGCTTGCCGATAAACGCACTGACCAGCGCCACCTGCCCGAATATCGCCGGCCACAGCCAGGCGGCCAGGCTGCCCAGCGCCAGCGTGATCAACAGCGTCGGCCAGCGCGGCAGCAGGTACTTGAGCAGCGCGCCCGCCAGCAAGGTGCCGAGCCCCAGGGCGAGTGAGGCGCGGTCCCACTCGCCGCCGTGCTCGATCAGTGTCATCAGACTGTTGATCGCCGTGGCCTGGCTCGGCAAATCCAGGCCCAACAGGTTGGGCAGTTGGCCGAGGGCAATCACCACGGCGGCGCCGAGGGTGAACCCCAGCACCACCGAATGAGAGATGAAATTCACCAGCGCGCCGAAGCGCAGCAGGCCGAGCAACCACTGGAACACCCCGGCGAGGAAGGTCAGCAGCAGGATCAAGGTGATGTAGTCCTGTGAACCCGGCACGGCCAGGGGGCTGACGCTGGCGTAGAGCACGATGGAAATCGCCGCCGTGGGGCCGCAGATCAGGTGCCAGGACGAACCCCAGAGGCACGCGATCAGCACCGGGATGATCGCGGCGTACAGGCCGTATTCCGGTGGGAGACCGGCGATGAGCGCGTAGGCAATCGACTGCGGCAAGGCCAGCACCGCGCCGCTGAGGCCGACGATCGCGTCCCGGCCGACGCTGGCGCGGGTTTGGCGCGGCAGCCAACTGAGGAAGGGGAAGAGTGTGTGGCGGTTGGGCCGGGGCATCGCAAACTCGGGCTGAAAGGTTTGGCTCAGGGTATCAGTACACACCGGCTTTTTGTGGGAGGGGGCTTGCCCCCGATAGCGGCGAACCAGCCGCCGAAGATGTCGACTGACACTCACCTATCGGGAGCAAGCTCCCTCCCACATTTGGATAGTGGTGGGCTTTAGAGCTTGGCTTTTACGGCCGCCAATGCATCCTGGCCGTCCACGGTTTTCACGCCGTCGAGCCACTGCTCCAGTACCGCCGGGTTGGCCTTGATCCACGCCTTCGCCGCATCCGCGTTGCTGACCTTGTTGTTGACCACCGCGGCCATGATGCTGTTCTCCATCGCTTGGGTGAAACTCAGGTTGGTCAGCAGTTTTCCTACGTTCGGGCAGGCTTGTGCATAACCCTTGCGCGTCAGGGTATACACGCTGCCGGTGTCGCCGAAGTACTTCTCGCCGCCCTTGAGGTAATGCATTTTCAACTGCACATTCATCGGGTGCGGGGTCCAGCCGAGGAAGGTGATGAAGCGCTGTTTCTTCACCGCCCGTGAGACTTCGGCGAGCATCGCCTGTTCGCTGGACTCGATCAGCTTCCATTGGCCCAGGTCGAAGTCGTTCTTCTTGATGATCTCCTGCAGCGAGAGGTTCGCTGGCGCGCCGGAGCCGATGCCGTAGATCTTCTTGTCGAACTTGTCGGCGAATGAGTTGAGGTCGGCAAAGTCATGCACCCCGGCGTCCCACACATAGTCCGGCACAGCCAGGGTGAATTCGGTGCCGACGAGGTTTTTCTCCAACTGCACCACATCGCCGTTGGCCACGAATTTGTCGTAGAAACCTTGCTGCGCCGGCATCCAGTTACCCAGGAACACATCCACCTGGCCGTCCTTGAGCCCGCCGAAGGTGATCGGCACCGCCAGGGTGTCGACCTTGGGCTTGTAACCCATGCCCGTCAGCAGAAAACCGGCGACGGCATTGGTGGCGGCAATATCGCTCCAGCCAGGATCGGCCATCCTCACCGTCTCACAACCGGCGTCTGCATACACGGTGGCGCTGCTCAACGCCGCCATGCCCATTACGCCCAGCACCACAGTCAATTTTTGCATGGCCTTCCCTCTGTTTTATTGGTTTTGGCAGGGTTGTGGATAACGTGCCTTGCGCTCCAGGTCGTCGAGGTCGATATGGTTGCGCATGTATTGCTGACTGGCGTCCACCAGCGGCTGGTGATCCCAGCTCTTCAGCTTGCCCTGGGTCAGCGCCTGGTAGACCAGGCGGCGACGGCGTTGACTGGCGAGCACCTGCTGGTGGATCGCCGGGATGTCCCATTTGGCCCGCGCCTCAAGCAGAAAGGCGGCAAACAGCGCCCGATGCTGCGGCGATTGGCTGAGTTCTTCCTGCTCGCGCGGGTCGTTGTGTATGTCGAACAGTAGGCAGGGGTCGTCTTCGCTGTAGATGAATTTGTAGGCGCCACGGCGAATCATCATCAGTGGGCTGAGGGTGCCTTCGGCCATGTATTCGCCGAATACTTCGTCGTGCCCGCCCTGCCCTTGCAGGTGCGGGACCAGCGAGCGGCCGTCCATGGGCAAGAACGGTTCGAGTTCGCCGCCGGCCAGTTCCACCAAGGTCGGCAACAGGTCGGCGGTGGAGACCGCCTGGGTCACACGGCCCGCCGCGAACTGCCCCGGCGCGCTGATCAGCAGCGGCACGCGGGCGGCCATTTCGAACCAGTGCATTTTGTACCAGAGGCCGCGCTCGCCGAGCATGTCGCCATGGTCGCCGGAGAAAATGATCAGGGTGTCGTCGGCCAGGCCGGTGTCTTCCAGGGTCTGCAGCAGCTTGCCGACATTGCTGTCGATGTAACTGCAGGCACCGAAGTAGGCGCGGCGCGCATCGCGGATCTTGTCCACTGGCAGCGGCTTGTCCCACAGGTCGTAGACCTTGAGCAGGCGCTGGGAGTGCGGGTCGACATCGCCCTGGGCCGGGGTTGTGGGCAACGGGATGTCGCTGTCGTCGTACAGATCCCAGAATGGTTTAGGAATGGTGTACGGGTCGTGGGGATGGGTCATCGACACGGTGAGGCAGAACGGCTGGTCGCCGCCCTCGCGAATGTGGTCGAACAGGTACTGCTGGGCCTTGAACACCACCTCTTCGTCGAAATCCAGTTGGTTGGTCCGCACGCACGGCCCGGCTTGCAGCACCGAGGACATGTTGTGGTACCAGGTGGGGCGCACGTCCGGCTCATCCCAGTTCACCGCCCAGCCATAGTCGGCGGGGTAGATGTCGCTGGTCAGGCGCTCTTCGTAACCGTGCAACTGGTCTGGCCCGCAGAAATGCATCTTGCCCGACAGCGCGGTGCGGTAGCCAAGACGACGCAGGTAGTGGGCATACGTCGGCACATCGGCGGGGAAATCTGCCGCGTTGTCGTAAGCGCCGATCTTGCTCGGCAACTGGCCGCTGACCAGGGTAAAGCGCGACGGCGCGCACAGCGGGCTGTTGCAGTAGGCGGCGTCGAACACCACGCCTTGTGCGGCGAGGCGACTGAGGTTCGGCAACTTGATCGGGGAAGGTCCGTAGAACGGCAGCATCGGCGCGGCCATTTGATCGGCCATGATGAAAAGAATGTTCTTGCGCTTCATGGGTCTTCGGCATTCCATAGGCGGTGTTTATGCGAATGAGCATGCAGCCCATGGAAAATGGGGTAAAGCCCATGAAATGCAATGTCTAGGATAAGTACAGCTTATGTATAAAGCCTTCGGCGACGTATCCCTCGATTTGCTCCGGGCGTTCGAAGCGGCGGCGCGCCACCGCAGTTTTACCGCTGCGGCGATGGAGCTGGGCACCACCCAACCGGCCATCAGCCAGCAGATCAAGCGCCTCGAAGAGCAATTGGCGATCCGCCTGTTTGATCGCATCTACCGTGGCATCGAGCTGACCGACGCCGGCGCGCTGCTGTTCGAACATGTCCAGGGCGGTTTGCAGACCATCAACAAGGGCCTGAGCGCGATCACCCAGCAGGACCAGCACGAAGTGCTGCAAGTGGCCACCGACTTCGCCTTCGCCGCCTACTGGCTGATGCCGCGCCTGCATCGCTTCCATGCGGCCAACCCCCAGGTCGACGTCAGTCTGGTGACCAGCGAGCGCAATCACGCCACGTTGCGCAGCGATATCGACGTGGCGGTGCTGTTTGGCGACGGCCGTTTCAAGCAGGGCGACAGCCTGTGGCTGTTCAATGAAGAAGTGTTCCCGGTGTGCAGCCCGCAATGGCTCAAGGACCAGGCCACGCCGCTGACCGTGCAGACCTTGCCCGACTGCCCCTTGCTGCACCTGCGTCAGGAACACACCAGCCAGTGGTTCGACTGGAGCGGCGTGTTCCGCGAACTGGGCATTACCAGCACGCCGACCCCCGGCCAACTGCGCTTCGATAACTACACCCTGTTGATCCAGGCGGCGATTGCCGGCCAGGGCGTGGCCATCGGCTGGCGCCACTTGGTGGACAACCTGCTGGAACAGAAATGGCTGTGCCGGCCGATCAGCGACACGGTGATCTCACGCTTCGGCTACTACGTGGTGCAGCCGCAGCGCAAACGGCGGGGGCAGTTGGTCGAGCGGTTCGTCGACTGGCTAGTGGCGGAGCAGGCGCGCAGTGCACAGTCGCTGACCGGGCTGGCCCTGCCGTCGATTGCCGTCTAGGGGGCGACGACCTGAAGGACCACACCGAGTACGCGATCTGGATGGGTGCGATACGCGAACTGAATCTGTCGGTTTTTTAACCTCTCTTATCAGATAAAGCCTGGCCGTTCCCGCAGTAAAAGGCGGAGTGGTTGTAGGATTTATCTCGATTAATTCCAATATATGGGATTGATATTTATATATTGAGATATCGCCGAGCATAGGTTTATATTCGCCCATCTGCTTTTTTCAGCACCCACTCATTTCAGGTGAAGCGATGCCGGCGCAATTGATCGCGCTCGATTGGGGAACCAGTTCCCTTCGTGCTTATAAACTCGGCCCCGCAGGCGTGGTGCTGGAACAACGTGCGTTGGCGTCGGGGATCATGCACCTGCCCAGCCAGCCCCGGGAGATTGCCGGCGTTTGCTGCAGCGATGGCTTCGAGTTGGCGTTCGACGCGGCCTGTGGCGATTGGCTCGACGCGCAACCGGGCTTGCCGGTGATCGCCTGCGGCATGGTCGGCAGCGCCCAGGGCTGGAGCGAAGCGGCCTACCGCAACACCCCGGTCGACGTCGCCAGCCTCGGCCAAGCGTTGCACCGCGTGCGCAGTGTGCGCGGCGTCGATGTGCATATCGTGCCCGGCGTGATCGAGCAGGTCGGCTTGCCCAACGTGATGCGCGGCGAAGAAACCCAGGTACTCGGCGTGCTGCAAGGCCTTGGCGCCGAGGTCTTGATCGGCCTGCCCGGCAGCCATTCCAAATGGGTCGAGGTGGTCGATGGCTGTATCACCCATTTCGACACCTTCATGACCGGCGAGCTGTTCGCGGTGCTGAGCAAGCACAGCCTGCTCGGGCGCACCCAACTACCCGCCGAACACTTCCAGGCGGCGGCTTTCGACCGCGGCGTGCGCGTGGCGCTGTCGGCAGACGGCCAGCGCGGCGTGCTGTCGACGCTGTTCAGCGCACGCACCCTGGGCTTGACCGGCGAACTCGCCCCCGACCAGCAGCCCGACTACCTCTCCGGCCTGTTGATCGGCCATGAACTCGCCGGCTTGCCCGGTGCCGCCCAACATAAGCCGATCATCCTGGTCGGCGCCGCACCGCTCTGTACACGTTACCAGCGTGCCCTCGGCCTCTGCGGCTTCGCCCACGTCAGCCTGGCGCAAGAGGCCAGCGAACGCGGCCTCTGGCAGTTGGCCCAGGCCGCCGGGCTCATTCAACCAGCAATGGAGGCCTGACATGCTCAAGCAAGCACTCACGCAAAACGGTTTGATCGCGATCCTGCGCGGCGTGCGCCCGGACGAAGCCGAGGCAATTGGCCAGGTGCTGTACCGCGCCGGTTTTCGCGTGATCGAAGTCCCGCTCAATTCGCCGGACCCTTACGCCAGCATCCGCACCCTGCGTGACAGCCTGCCCGCCGATTGCCTGATCGGCGCCGGCACGGTGTTGACGCCGGCGCAGGTCGAGCAGGTCAAGGCCGCCGGTGGCCAGGTGATCGTGATGCCCCACAGCGACGCCAAGGTCTTGCGTGCCGCGAAAGCCGCCGGCCTGTACCTGTCGCCAGGTGTGGCCACCCCGACCGAGGCGTTCGCCGCGCTGGCCGAAGGTGCCGACGTATTGAAACTGTTCCCCGCCGAGCAAATGGGCCCGGCGGTGATCAAGGCGTGGCTGGCGGTGTTGCCGGCGGGCACGCTGTTGCTGCCGGTCGGCGGCGTGAGCCCGGCCAACATGCAGGTGTATTTCGACGCCGGCGCCAGGGGCTTCGGCCTGGGGTCCGGATTGTTCAAGCCGGGCATGTCCGTGGCCGAGGTGGCGAGCAGTGCCCAGGCGTATGTCGCGGCCTGGAACGCCTTGAACTGATCGCAAGCTTGGCGCCTTGGGCGCTGCATCGACAAGAGAGATAAGAAGATGAAAATCACCAAACTGACTACCTTCATCGTCCCACCGCGCTGGTGCTTCCTCAAAGTGGAGACCGACCAGGGCGTCACCGGCTGGGGCGAACCCGTGGTCGAAGGCCGCGCCCACACGGTGGCGGCTGCGGTCGAGGAACTGTCCGACTACCTGATCGGCAAAGACCCACGCAATATCGAAGACATCTGGACCGTGCTCTATCGCGGCGGTTTCTATCGCGGCGGCGCCGTGCATATGAGCGCGCTGGCCGGCATCGACCAGGCGCTGTGGGACATCAAGGGCAAGGCCCTGGGCGTGTCGGTCAGCGACCTGCTGGGCGGCCAGGTACGTGACAAGATTCGCGTGTATTCGTGGATCGGCGGCGACCGCCCCGCCGACACCGCCCGCGCCGCCAAAGAGGCCGTGGCCCGTGGCTTCACTGCGGTGAAAATGAACGGCACGGAAGAATTGCAGTTCGTCGACAGCTTCGAAAAAGTCGACCTGGCGCTGGCCAACGTCGCCGCCGTGCGCGATGCCGTCGGCCCCAACGTGGGCATCGGCGTCGACTTCCATGGCCGCGTACACAAGCCCATGGCCAAGGTGCTGATGAAAGAGCTGGACCCGTACAAACTGATGTTCATCGAAGAGCCGGTGCTCAGCGAAAACTACGAAGCGCTGAAGGAACTCGCACCGCTGACCAGCACCCCGATTGCCCTGGGCGAGCGTCTGTTCTCGCGCTGGGACTTCAAACGCGTGCTCAGCGAAGGCTACGTCGACATCATCCAGCCGGACGCTTCCCACGCTGGCGGTATCACCGAAACCCGCAAGATCGCCAACATGGCCGAAGCCTACGACGTGGCCCTGGCGCTGCACTGCCCGCTGGGCCCGATCGCGCTGGCCGCCTGCCTGCAGCTGGACGCGGTCTGCTACAACGCGTTTATCCAGGAGCAAAGCCTGGGCATTCACTACAACGAGAGCAACGACCTGCTCGACTACGTGCGCGACCCGGGCGTGTTCGACTATGACCAGGGCTTCGTGAAGATCCCCAACGGGCCGGGCCTGGGCATCGAGATCAACGAGGAATACGTGATCGAACGCGCGGCCATCGGCCATCGCTGGCGCAACCCGATCTGGCGCCATGCCGACGGCAGTTTTGCCGAGTGGTGATGTCTGCCTGAAAAAATGTGGCAAAAAATGTGGGAGGGGGCTTGCCCCCGATAGCTGAGTGTCAGTCGACATCTTCGGCGGCTGGTTCACCGCTATCGGGGGCAAGCCCCCTCCCACATTTGAGCTGGTTTGGTCAGTAAGTCCGTCCTCAATAAACATAAGAAGAGACAACCCCATGCACCCTGAATCCCTCACCGGGCAGGCTTCTTTAGTCACGCCTAGCAGAAAGCGCTACTTCATCATGGTGCTGCTGTTTATCACCGTGGTGATCAACTACCTCGACCGCAGCAACCTGTCGATCGCGGCCCCGGCCCTGACCAGCGACCTGGGCATCGACCCGGTGCATGTCGGGCTGATTTTCTCGGCGTTCGGCTGGACCTACGCCGCCATGCAAATCCCCGGTGGCTGGCTGGTCGACCGGGTGCCGCCGCGCATCCTCTACACCGTGGCCCTGCTGCTGTGGTCCATCGCCACTGTGATGCTCGGCTTTGCGGCCAGCTTCATCGCGCTGTTTGTCCTGCGCATGGCGGTGGGCGCCCTGGAAGCGCCGGCCTATCCGATCAACAGCCGCGTGGTCACCACGTGGTTCCCCGAGCGTGAGCGCGCCACGGCGATTGGCTTCTACACCTCCGGCCAGTTCGTCGGGCTGGCGTTTCTCACCCCGGTGCTGGCCTGGTTACAGCACCACTACGGCTGGCACATGGTGTTTGTCACCACCGGCGGCGTCGGCATCCTCTGGGCGCTGATCTGGTACGCGGTGTACCGCGAGCCGAAGGACTTCAAAGGCGCCAACGCCGCTGAAATCGAACTGATCCGTGCCGGCGGCGGGCTGGTGGACATGCAGGCGCAAACCACCAAGGCACCGTTCAGTTGGGTCGACCTGGGCATCGTGCTGAGCAAGCGCAAACTCTGGGGCATCTACCTGGGGCAGTTCTGCCTGAACTCCACGCTGTGGTTCTTCCTGACATGGTTCCCGACCTATCTGGTGAAATATCGCGGGATGGACTTCATCAAATCCGGCCTGCTCGCTTCCCTGCCCTTCCTCGCGGCGTTTGTCGGCGTGCTGTGCTCCGGGATTTTTTCCGACTGGTTGATTCGCCGTGGCGCATCAGTGGGCTTTGCGCGCAAGTTGCCGATCATTGGCGGGCTGTTGATTTCCACCGCGATCATTGGCGCCAACTACGTGGATTCGACGGCCTGGGTGATTGCGTTCCTGGCAGTGGCGTTCTTCGGCAATGGCCTGGCGTCGATCACCTGGTCGCTGGTGTCGACCTTGGCACCCGCTCGCTTGCTCGGCTTGACCGGTGGCGTGTTCAACTTCATCGGCAACCTGGCGGCGATTGCCACGCCGATCGTGATTGGCTTCCTGGCCAGCGGCTATTCGTTCGCACCGGCGATCACCTATATCGCAGTGCTGGCGTTGCTCGGGGCGCTTTCCTACATCTTGTTGGTGGGCAAGGTCGAACGGATCGAGTTGTAAAAAAACGGGCGACCTTGGGGTCGCCCGTTTTTATTTGCGGCTTACGGCACCGACATTTCGTTGTGGAATATATTCAGCGGGTCCCAGCGCTGCTTGGTACGCCGCAGCCGGCTTTCGATGATCAGGTCGGGGAAGAAAACCGTGTACCACTGGGGGTTCTTGGCGTTCGCCGGGTTGCCGCCGAGGTGCGTCATGTCGAGGTCGGGGTAATTGATGTAGCAGCCCTCGAACTCCGCGTTGAGCGGCACGCCTTGATCGTTGGCGAAGGCGTTGAAAAACAGCCCCTGAATCCAATCGGCATGTGCCTGGTCGGTGGCGGCGCTGGCATCGCGCCAATAACACTGCGGTTGCCACTTGAGGAAAGAGCCGCGCTGGGCCGCAGACGATTCGCGCCGCACCGCCGGATCTGGCTGGTTGATGCGCCCGCCGAACGACTGGATCTGTATGAGGCTTTGGGTCAACACGTTCGCCGGGTCGGGCCAGGTCAGCGTGGTCCAGATCGCGGATAACACCTGCGGCGTGAAAATGCCTTTCTGATAGGCCGACTTATAGCGCCCGCGCTGGTTGTCGCCGGAGCCGTTGAGGGTTTGCTGGCACGGCAGCCAGTCGAGACGGCGCACGACGGCCTGCGCCGTGCTCAAGGAGTTGATGACACGCCCGGTGGGGTTGCTTCGCGGCAGGTGGATCACGTGAAACGGTGTCACCGATTCGCTGGCGGCAATGCCGATGGCGTCCAGCATCGTCGTGACAAAATCGTCGAAGGGCGCCTGATCGTTCAACTCGCCGTCTTTGTCCACGTAGTGAATGCCCAGCGTGACGTTGCCGGTGTGCTGGTGGCGCATTTCCAGCTTGGTCGCCAGGCCCCAGGTGTCCGGGTCGGCCTGATGTTGGGCGAACCAGGCTTGATAGGCCACCAGCAATCGGTCGAGCGCCGGTTTGGTCAGCATCGCCCAGTCCCATTCCAGTACCAGCCAAAGCACCTCCTTGGGGGCGTCCGGCAGGTCCTTGAAGTAATAACTGGTGATGATCCCGAATTGCCCGCCGCCGGCACCGCAGCACGCGGCAAACAGGTCCAGTTCGTCCGGGTCGGTGCTCTCCCGGCAGACATGACGCGCTGTCAGGCCGTTGCCCTGGGCGTTGGGCACCAGAATATCGACACCGGACAGCCAGTCGCACACCAGGCCGTGTTTGCGCGAGAGCAAGCCGTAGCCGCCACCGCAGATGTGCCCGCCCAGGCCCACCGAATAACACGAACCCCCGGGCAGGGTCTTGTTGGCCAACGTGTACAGTGCGACGTAGGCGTCCCAGTTTTGCCCGCCGGCCTCCAGGCGAAAGCGGTAGCGATAGGGCAAGGTCGGTATCAACTGGGAGTGCAGTTGGCCGTCGGCATCGTAGTCCAGTTGCTTCATTTGCCCGATATCCAGAATCGCCAATACCTCATTGGGGTTGTCGGGCATCTTGTTGGCGACGAAACCTTCGTAACAGTGGCCGCCGCTGCGCACGGTAATCCGGCCATTGGCAACGGCCAGGGCCTGCGCCGCGGCGTCGATGATGTCCTGGGGGCTGTAACAGAGGTAAATCAGGTTGGCGCCGTTGGGCGAGGATTGGCCCTGCACGTTGCCCAACGGCCAGCGCAGGTTGAAGCCTTTTTGCAAGGTGGCGTGACGGCGGTCCGATTCGGTGATGAGATCAAATGCCATGATGTACTCCATAGAGCCAAGAATGACTTCTGATGCGGCTAACTTAACGACCGGGAGCGCAAGAAATACCGGGGCTTGCTGAGGTGGTTAGACGGCAATAGGCATGAAGTGCGTTAAGGGGGAACGAACGGTTCGCCCCTTAAGCCTAGCGGAAGAAATCGCGGAACCGTGGCGTCAGTTCAACACGCCTTCCAGAATCTCATAGACGATGCCGGTGCCCACTGCGATCAGCACCACGTCCGGGCCCGAACGGCGCCATTCGTAACCCTCGTAGTACGGCAGGCGCGCCAAGGCGCGGTTGTCGAGGCGTTCGCCGTAGTAGCCGTGGGGCAGCGGCCGGCCACGGACCAGGCGCACATTCGGCGGCGGTGGCGCGCCACGGCCGAATTGGCCGTGGTTGTCGTGGATGATCTGGCGCACCGGGCCGAAGTCCTGGGGCGGGCCGCCGCGATGGTTGTCCTGCGGGCCGCGATGGTCGTCGCCACGTTGCTCGTGCTGGTCTTGTGGGCCGCCACGGTCGTCACCGCGCTGGTCAGGCGGCGCGGCTTGCACCAGGGCGCTGGCGGCAAGCACCAGGACGCCACAACCAGCAATCACGGATTTGCGCATTTTCATCGGGAATTCCTCGGGGCACACATACAAAAAAAGGGATTGCGAACACGGTTCGAAATCCCTTGGTCTCGTTGTTTAGGCCACGGTGTTGCCGGTTGATTCCTGTGTATCAGGAACTTTACCTACCGCATACGAGGCGCTTACTTACGTGCGTTACGGACACCTTCCGACAGCGCCGCGCACAGGCTCAGCACGCCGTCGATGGCTTGCTGGTCGTTGCTGGCGTTGGCGATATGATCGATCAGCGCCGAACCCACCACCACACCATCGGCCAAGCGCGCGATGGCGGCCGCTTGTTCCGGCGTGCGGATACCGAAACCGATGCTGATCGGCAGGTCGGTATGGCGACGCAGGCGGGCCACGGCTTCTTCGACATGTTCCAGGGTGGCGGCACCGGCACCGGTCACACCGGCTACCGACACGTAGTACACAAAGCCCGAGCTGCCGTTGAGCACGGTCGGCAGGCGCACGTCGTCGGTGGTCGGCGTGGTCAGGCGGATAAAGTCGATGCCTGCCGCCTGGGCCGGGTCGCACAGCTCGCCGTTATGTTCGGGCGGCAGGTCGACCACGATCAGGCCGTCGACCCCGGCTTGCTTGGCGTCGGCAATAAAGGCCGGCACGCCGTATTTGTGGATCGGGTTGAAGTAACCCATCAGCACCAGCGGGGTGTCGCTGTTGTCCTTGCGGAACTCGCGCACCATCTGCAGGGTTTTCGCCAGGTTCTGCTTGGCGCTCAGCGCGCGGATGTTGGCCAGTTGAATGGCCGGGCCGTCGGCCATCGGGTCGGTGAAGGGCATGCCCAGCTCGATCACGTCGGCACCGGCGGCGGGCAAGCCCTTGAGGATCGCCAGCGAGGTGTCGTAACCGGGGTCGCCGGCGGTGACGAAGGTCACCAGGGCGGCGCGGTTTTGTTGCTTGAGTTGCGCAAAGCGGGTTTGCAGGCGGCTCATTTAGTGTTTCTCCTGCTGGGACTGTTCCATGTGGTGCATAACGGTCTGCATGTCTTTGTCGCCACGGCCGGACAGGTTGACCACCATCAGGTGTTCCTTCGGCAGGGTCGGTGCGCGTTTGAACACTTCGGCCAGGGCGTGGGCGCTTTCCAGTGCAGGAATAATCCCTTCCAGGCGGCAGCATTTGTGAAAGGCGTCGAGCGCTTCGTGGTCGGTCACCGAGGTGTACTGGACACGGCCGATGTCGTGCAACCAGGCGTGCTCAGGGCTGATGCCGGGGTAGTCGAGGCCGGCGGAAATCGAGTGGGCGTCGATGATCTGGCCATCGTCGTCCTGCAGCAGGAAGGTGCGGTTGCCGTGCAGTACGCCCGGTACGCCGCCGTTGAGGCTGGCGGCGTGCTTGCCGGTTTCGATGCCAAAGCCCGCGGCTTCCACGCCGATGATCTCGACGCTGCTGTCATCCAGGAACGGGTGGAACAGGCCCATGGCGTTGGACCCTCCGCCGATGCACGCCACTAGGCTGTCCGGCAGGCGGCCTTCCTGGGCTTGCAGCTGGGTGCGGGTTTCCTTGCCGATCACGGACTGGAAGTCGCGCACCATCGCAGGATAAGGGTGCGGGCCGGCAACGGTGCCGATCAGGTAGAACGTGTCGTCGACGTTGGTCACCCAGTCGCGCAGGGCTTCGTTCATCGCGTCTTTGAGGGTGCCGGTGCCGGCGACCACCGGGATCACTTCAGCGCCCAGCAGCTTCATGCGAAATACGTTGGCCTGTTGGCGCTCGATGTCAGTGGTGCCCATGTAGATCACGCATTGCAGGCCGAAACGCGCGGCCACGGTGGCGGTGGCCACACCGTGCATGCCGGCGCCGGTCTCGGCGATGATGCGTTTCTTACCCATACGCCGCGCCAGCAGGATCTGGCCGATGCAGTTGTTGATCTTGTGCGCGCCGGTGTGGTTCAGCTCTTCGCGCTTGAGGTAAATCTTGGCGCCGCCGCAGAACTCCGTCAGGCGCTCAGCGAAATACAGCGGGCTTGGTCGACCGACGTAGTCGCGCTGGAAGTAGGCTAATTCCTCGTTGAACGCAGGATCAATCTTGGCCGCTTCGTACTCGCGGGCCAGGTCGAGGATCAACGGCATCAGGGTTTCGGCGACGTAGCGGCCGCCGAATGCGCCGAACAGGCCGTTGGCGTCAGGGCCGTTGCGTAGATCGGTCTGGGACTGAGTCATGGGACGCTCCAGGAAAAGAATTCGGGTGGGAAGCAATGACGCTCACTCTACCCCTGACGCCCAGGGCTGAAAACCGATAAGATCGCTGCAACCTGTCAGGAAAACTCACAGATGAGCCGAGACCTCCCGCCCCTTAACGCCCTGCGCGCCTTCGAAGCCACGGCCCGCCTCAACAGCGTGAGCCAGGCGGCTGAGCAGTTGCACGTCACCCATGGCGCCGTGAGCCGCCAGCTTAAAGTGCTGGAAGAACATTTGGGGGTCAGCCTGTTCGTCAAGGAAGGGCGCGGCCTCAAACTCACAGATGCCGGCGTGCGTCTGCGCGATGCGAGTGCCGAGGCGTTCGAGCGGTTAAGGGAGGTGTGCGCGCAAATTACCCAAAGCAGCGCCGATGCACCGTTCGTCCTCGGCTGTTCGGGCAGTTTGCTGGCGCGCTGGTTCATTCCGCGCCTGGGCCGCTTGAATGCCGACCTGCCCGATCTGCGCTTGCACCTGTCGGCGGGTGAAGGTGATCTGGACCCGCGCCGTCCCGGCCTGGATGCCCTGCTGTTGTTCGCCGAACCGCCGTGGCCGGCGGATATGCAGGTGTACGAGCTGGCCAGCGAACGCATCGGCCCGGTCATGAGCCCGCGTTTCGCCGGTTACGAACGTCTGCGCGACGCCCCGGCCACGGCGCTGTGCGACGAAGCGCTGTTGCACACCACGTCTCGCCCGCAGGCCTGGCCCAGCTGGGCGCAGCAACACGGGATCGAACCCGGTGCGTTAAAACTCGGCCAGGGGTTTGAGCATTTGTATTACTTGCTGGAAGCGGCGGTTGCGGGGCTGGGTGTGGCGATCGCGCCGGAGCCGCTGGTGGCGGAGGACGTGCGCGCCGGTCGCCTGGTGGCGCCGTGGGGTTTCACGCAAACCCCGGCGCACCTGGCGTTGTGGCTACCCAAGCGCGCCGCGGACGGGCGCGCTCGGCAATTGGCGCAATGGCTCAAGGCTGAGCTGTCGCGCCAGCCGGTATAGCCGGCAGATCAGTTACCGCGTTTGCACAAAAGGTAAGCCGCTAGCAGGCCCAGCGCGCCAACGGCAACGCCGGCGGTAGTCCATGGGTGTTCTTGTGCGTAGTCCCGGGTCGCCACGCCGGTTTCGCGGATTTTGACTTTGCTTTCTTCGTAGGCGTCGCTGATCAGGTGACGAGAATGCTTGAGCGCGTTCTCGGCATTGCTTTTCAGGGCCTTCAGAGTCTTGAGCGACTCATCGGATGCGTCGTCCTTGAGGCTCTCAAGAGACTTGAGCAGGCTCGAAATCTCGGCTTCCATGCTTTCCAGCGACGCTTTGCGTAAAGAGGTGTTGGCCATGTGGACTCTCCTGAAGTGATTAGGTGGCGTGTGTAGATACCGACTACGGCCATTTCAGAAAGTGCAGTAAATCTGAACTTTCGAGTAGGAACGGTCGCCAGAAGCAGTATGAGCTTTGACTGCTAGGCTTTATTGACGACCATCAGGAGAAACGCCATGTCTGATCATCACACTTACAAGAAAGTCGAATTGGTGGGTTCGTCCACCACCAGCATCGAAGAGGCGATCAACAACGCCCTGGCTGAAGCCAGCAAGAGCATCAAGCATTTGGAGTGGTTCGAGGTGACCGAAACCCGTGGCCATATCAAGGACGGCAAGGCTGCGCACTTCCAGGTTACATTGAAGGTGGGGTTCCGAATTGCCAGTAGTTGATCTAAGCCGTTGAACTTGCCGGCTGGCCGATTGCCATAACCTGCGCTACAACCAATGGGGGCCGATGCGACCAGCGTCGGCACGCTCGTTTCTATCAGCGCAAGGGAAGTGACGGATGAAGAAGTTCTTGTTAGCAGTAGGTTTGTTGAGCATGGCGGGCACCGTGCTGGCGGCGGGCAAGCCGTGTGAAGAGCTGAAAAGCGAAATTGCCGCGAAAATCGACGCCAAGGGTGCTTCGGGTTATTCGCTGGAAGTGGTGGCTAAAGGCGCTGCGGCTGACGGCAAGGTGGTTGGCACCTGTGAAGGCGGCACCAAGGAAATCGTCTACAAGCGCGGTTAATCGCGCGTTGCAGACATAAAAAACCGACGCGCGCGTCGGTTTTTTTTCGCCTGCCAGATTTAGCCCTTCATCAACTGCGCGAGCAGTTCGTAGGAATGAATCCGGTCGGCGTGTTCGTACAGGTCGCAGGTAAAGATCAGCTCGTCGGCGCCGGTCTGTTCGACCAGTACTTCCAGTTTGGCGCGGATCTTCGCCGGGCTGCCGACCATCGCCAGGCCGAGGAAGCTGCCCACCGCGTCTTTTTCATGGGGCAGCCACAGGCCGTCCATGCTTTCCACCGGCGGACGCTGCACCAGGCTCTGCCCGCGCATCAGCGCCAGGATGCGTTGGTAGACGGAAGTGGCCAGGTAATCGGCCTGTTCGTCGGTATCCGCCGCGACCAACGGAAGGCCGAGCATTACGTAAGGCTTGTCCAGAACGGCCGAAGGCTTGAAGTGATTGCGGTACACGCGAATCGCCTCATGCATCAAGCGCGGTGCGAAATGCGAGGCAAAGGCGTAGGGCAAGCCGCGCTCCCCCGCCAACTGTGCGCTGAACAGGCTGGACCCGAGCAGCCACACCGGGACGTTGGTGCCGGTGCCGGGAACCGCGATCACCCGCTGGTCGGGCGTGCGCGGGCCGAGGTAGGCCATCAATTCGGCCACGTCTTCGGGGAAGTCGTCGGCGCTGCCGGAGCGCTCACGGCGCAGGGCGCGGGCGGTCATCTGGTCGGAACCGGGCGCACGGCCCAGGCCCAGGTCGATCCGGCCGGGGTACAGGCTTTCCAGAGTGCCGAATTGTTCGGCGATCACCAGCGGTGCATGGTTGGGCAGCATCACGCCGCCGGAGCCGACGCGGATGGTCGAGGTGCCGCCGGCCAGGTAACCGAGCAATACCGAGGTGGCCGAGCTGGCGATGCCGTCCATGTTGTGGTGTTCCGCCACCCAGAAGCGGTTGTAGCCAAACTTTTCCACATGCTGGGCCAGGTCCAGGGAATTGCGCAACGACTGCGCGGCGCTGCCGTTGGCCCGCACGGGCACCAGGTCGAGGGTCGAGAACTTCACGTCGGACAGCGATTTCATAAGCCTGCTTCTCCAATAAGGGCGCAGGTTTCTTAGACGAACCAAAACCTGCCGCTTCATGTGCATGTTCTATGAAATGAGGGCATATACCCGAGATTCAATAGGTCGTGCGAAATTTCCTACTTTGTTGCTAGGTTTCTCTTACAAGTGAACTTTGCCAAAGCATCTATCCTCAGAACCCTTACTGACGCAAAACCATCGTTTGAGGAGACTGCTATGAGTATCGTTAAAAAAGCATCCGCGCATTGGGAAGGTGATCTGAAGACAGGCCTGGGTTCCATCTCCACGGAAACCGGCGTGCTGCGCGAAGCGCCCTACGGCTTCAAGGCCCGTTTCGAGGGCGGCAAGGGCACCAACCCTGAAGAGTTGATCGGTGCGGCCCACGCTGGCTGTTTCTCCATGGCGTTTTCCATGATTCTCGGCGACGCCGGGCTCAAGGCTGACAGCATCGACACCCAGGCCGAAGTGACCCTGGACCAGGTCGACGGTGGTTTTGCGATCACCGCTGTACACCTGATCCTCAATGCCAAGATTCCCGGCGCGAGCCAGGCGCAGTTCGATGAGCTGAGCAAAAAGGCCAAGGAAGGGTGCCCAGTGTCCAAGGTGCTGAACGCGAAAATCAGCCTGGACGCCACCCTCGTCGACTGACACAGCCTTAGGTGAGAGGGGGCTTGCTCCCTCCCACATTCAGTTTTGCGTTAAATCAGAACTCGTGTTTCCCCGATGTGGTCCTATAGCCTATGCAGCCATAGGCGCACATTCGTGCGCGTGCATTCAGGGAGCTTCACACATGAAACGTTTTGTCTTGGCGATCATCTGCGGTGTATTAGCCACATCGGCTGTGGCCGCGCCCAAAGACTGCGAAGAACTCAGGAAAGAGATCGAAGTGAAGATCCAGGCCAAGGCGATTCCGTCCTACACCCTGGAAATCGTCAGCAAGGAAGAAGCCGACAAGCACGATGTCGCCATGGTCGTAGGCACGTGTGAGAACGGTACCAAGGCAATCATCTACCAGAAGAACAATGACTGATCAGATGCAGTTCACGCTGCGCTCCTGCGCCAATAACTGACGCGCGGCGTTGTACAGTCGGATATTCGGTGTGTAGGACAACGAGCGCCCCTCCAGGCGATAACGCTGGCCTGCCTCGAAGTGGTCGTACTGCAAGGTCATGAAACAGGTCCGGTCCTGGGTCTGCGACAACCCGCCAAAGCTGCCGCCGGTCGGCACTTCGAAATCAAAGCGCACCATTAACTCGTGACTGCCCGGCGGGACCTGGAAGAAGCGCCCGTCGTTGAGGTTTTTCCCATCCAGACGTTGGGCCATCACCAGCTTGGCCCCCGGTGTCGGGGTGGCGAAATCGACCCAGGCCTGTTGCGCGTCCATCGGCGGGATGGGTGGTAAAGCACAGGCGCTGAGCAACAGGGCGGCGATGGGAAGCACTAGCTGGCGCATGGCGGGCACTCAACACAAGGAGAGCCTTGAGTATAAACGCGCTACGCCATGGAAAAACGCCGGGCAGTCACGATAGGCTGGCGAGCCAATTACCCAGGAGCAGTCGCGGCATGATCAGGCGTTTTCTTCCAGGGTTGTGGTGGGTGCTGCTCAGCGGTTGTTCCAGCGTCGATTACTACGGCCAATTGGCCAGCGGCCAGTGGCAGTTGCTGCAGGCTCGGGAGCCGGTGGCCAAGGTGATTGCCGACCCGGCGCGGCCGCAACAGTTACGTGAGCACTTGGTGCGATCGCAAAAGGCGCGCACGTTCGCCAGCGAGCAGTTGCACCTGCCTGATAATCAGAGTTACCGGCTGTACGCCGATATTGGCCGGCCTTATGTGGTCTGGAATGTTTTTGCCACGCAGGAATTTTCCTTGTTGGCGCAAAATCACTGCTTTCCCATCGCTGGCTGTGTCGCCTATCGCGGTTATTACAGCCAGGGCGCGGCGCGGGGTGAGGCGGCGTTGCTCAAGCAACAAGGCATGGACGTGTCGATTGGCGGCGTCGAGGCCTATTCCACCTTGGGTTGGTTCAATGACCCGATCATGAGTTCGATGCTGGGCTGGGGCGATGAGCGCCTGGCCACGTTGATTTTTCACGAGCTGGCGCACCAACGCTTTTACGTGAAGGACGACACCGAGTTCAACGAATCCTTTGCCACCTTCGTCGAGCAGGAAGGCACGCGCCAATGGCGCGCCGCCCGGGGCCTGGCGCCGATCGGCAGCGCGGCGCTGCAGCAGCGTGACCAATTTACCCAGTTGCTCCTCGATACTCGCAAACGTCTGGAAACACTCTACGCCCAGCCCTTGGCGGCCGATGCGATGCGGCGGGCCAAGGCGGCTGAATTCGAGCGTTTGCGCAGCGACTACCGGCGGGTGCGGGACAGTCAGTGGGGCGGCGACAAGCGTTATGACGCCTGGATGAACCTGCCGATGAACAATGCGCGGCTTTTACCGTTCGGGCTGTATGACCAGTGGGTGCCGGCATTTGCGGCGTTGTTCCGGCAGGAAGGCGGGGATTGGCTGAAGTTCTATGCGGCAGTGGAGCGGATGGGCCAACTGCCGGTGGCGCAGCGTAAGGCGGCGTTGAGGCAGTTGGAAGGTGTTGGCCGGTAGGGCCTCATCGGGAGCAAGCCCCCTCCCACATTTGGCCTGCGTACACGGATCAAAATGTGGGAGGGAGCTTGCTCCCGATAGCGCCCTCAAGGCCGCTGCAAAAACGCCTGATGCATCTGCGTCAGCGTCTCGAAATGCCAGGTCGGCGCTTCGGCACTCAGCTCTTCGAAACTGCCGAACCCATACCCGACCGCCGCCGAATCCAGCCCATTGCTGCGCGCCCCGATCAAGTCATGCTTGCGGTCGCCGATCATCAAGGTGGTAGCCGGGTCCAGGCGTTCTTCGCGCATCAAGTGGGCGATCAGCTCGACCTTGTTGGTGCGCGTGCCGTCCAGTTCGCTGCCGTAGATCACCTTGAAGTGCTTGGCAAAATCGAAATGACGGGCGATCTCGCGGGCAAATTCCCACGGCTTGGAGGTGGCCACGTACAGCTGACGCCCCTGGCTGTTGAGGGCTTCGAGCAGCGGCATCACCCCGTCGAACACGCGGTTTTCATACAAACCGGTGACTTTGAAGCGTTCACGGTAGAAATTCACCGCTTCCCAGGCCTTGGCTTCGTCGAAGTCGTAGAACTGCATGAAGGCTTGCAGCAACGGGGGGCCGATGAAATGTTCCAGTTGGGTGATGTCCGGCTCATCGATACCGAGTTTGCCCAGCGCGTACTGGATCGAACGGGTAATGCCCTCGCGCGGGTCGGTCAGGGTGCCGTCCAGATCGAACAGTACGGTTTGATGGTGCAGAGTCATTGATCGAATCCCTCGGCCAGGTGCAGGTCCTTGAGCTTCACGTAGTTCGCTGCGCTGTAGGTGAAAAACGCGCGTTCCTTGTCAGTCAGTTCGCGGATCTGTTTAACCGGGCTGCCGACGTACAAGAAGCCGCTTTCAAGTCTCTTGCCCGGCGGCACCAGGCTGCCGGCACCGATGATCACGTCGTCTTCGACCACGGCGCCGTCCATCACGATGCTGCCCATGCCGATCAGGATGCGATTACCGACGGTGCAGCCGTGCAGCATGACTTTGTGGGCGATGGTCACGTCGTCGCCGATCAGCAGCGCAAAACCATCGGGATTGAACGGCCCGGCGTGGGTAATGTGCAGCACGCAGCCGTCCTGCACGCTGGTGCGCGCGCCGATGCGGATGCGGTGCATGTCGCCGCGGATCACCGTCAGCGGCCAAACCGAGCTGTCGTCGCCGATTTCGACATCGCCGATCACCACCGCCGAAATATCGACAAAAGCCCCGGCGCCCAGGGTTGGCGTGTGGTTCTGATAGGTGCGAAGGGTCACGATAGCCTCTCTCTCTTCTGCTGATAGCTGCGGTGGACGTTGATTGTAATTAAGATGGCCCCATCTTTGTTCTTACATGTTTCTTCAGCCAAGGTGCCAACCGTGAGCGCGAACAACCCTCTTCTGCAGCCCTACGACCTGCCGCCGTTCTCGGCGATCCGTGCCGAGCACGTTCAGCCGGCCATCGAACAGATCCTCGCCGACAACCGGCTTGCCATCGAAGGCATCCTGCAAAGCCAGGGGAAAAATCCGACGTGGGCCGGCCTGGTGCTCGCCATGGATGAGCTGAATGATCGCCTGGGTGCCGCCTGGAGCCCGGTCAGCCACCTCAATGCCGTGTGCAACAGTGCCGAACTGCGCGAAGCCTACGAGGCATGTCTGCCGGCGTTGAGCGCCTATTCCACAGAGATGGGCCAGAACCGCGAACTGTTCCAGGCCTTCGAAGCCCTGGCCAGCAGCCCGGAAGCCGGCGGTTTCGATGTGGCGCAAAAAACCATCCTGGAACACTCGCTGCGCGATTTCCGCCTGTCGGGTATCGACCTGCCGCCCGAACAGCAAAAACGCTACGCCGAAGTGCAAAGCAAGCTTTCCGAACTGGGCAGCAAGTTCTCCAACCAGTTGCTGGACGCGACCCAGGCCTGGACCAAACACGTCACCGATGAAGCCACCCTCGCCGGCCTGACCGACTCGGCCAAGGCGCAAATGGCCGCCGCGGCCCAGGCCAAAGGCCTCGACGGTTGGCTGATCACCCTGGAATTCCCCAGCTACTACGCGGTGATGACCTACGCCCAGGACCGCGCCCTGCGCGAAGAAATCTACGCAGCCTATTGCACCCGAGCGTCGGACCAAGGCCCGAATGCCGGTCAGAACGATAACGGCCCGGTCATGGAACAGATCCTCGACCTGCGTCAGGAACTCGCCCAACTGCTGGGCTACGCGTCCTTCTCGGAATTGAGCCTGGCCACGAAAATGGCCGACTCCAGCGACCAGGTGCTGAGCTTCCTGCGCGACCTGGCCAAGCGCAGCAAGCCGTTTGCCGCCCAGGACCTGCAGCAGCTCAAAGCCTACGCCGCCGAACAAGGCTGCGCCGACCTGCAAAGCTGGGACAGCGGTTTCTACGGTGAAAAACTGCGTGAGCAGCGCTACAGCGTGTCCCAGGAAGCCCTGCGCGCCTACTTCCCGATCGACAAGGTGCTTGGCGGCCTGTTCGCCATCGTGCAGCGTCTGTATGGCATCGAGATCGCCGAGCAGAAGGGCTTCGACACCTGGCACCCAGACGTGCGCCTGTTCGAAATCAAAGAAAACGGCCAGCACGTCGGCCGCTTCTTCTTCGACCTGTACGCCCGCGCCAATAAGCGTGGCGGCGCCTGGATGGACGGCGCCCGCGACCGTCGCCGCACCATCGACGGCGTGCTGCAAAGCCCGGTGGCCAACCTGGTGTGCAACTTCACCCCGGCCGACAGCGGCAAGCCTGCCCTGCTGACCCACAACGAAGTGACGACGCTGTTCCACGAATTCGGCCACGGCCTGCATCACCTGCTGACCCGTGTCGAGCATGCCGGCGTGTCCGGCATCAACGGCGTGGCCTGGGATGCGGTGGAATTGCCGAGCCAGTTCATGGAGAACTGGTGCTGGGAGCCGGAAGGCCTGGCGCTGATCTCCGGCCATTATGAAACCGGCGAGCCGCTGCCCCAGGACCTGCTGGAAAAAATGCTCGCGGCGAAGAACTTCCAGTCCGGCCTGATGATGGTGCGCCAGTTGGAGTTCTCGCTGTTCGACTTTGAATTGCATGCCACCCATGGCGATGGCCGCAGTGTGGCGCAGGTACTCGAAAGCGTGCGCGACGAGGTGTCGGTGATGCGTCCGCCGGCCTATAACCGCTTCCCCAACAGCTTCGCGCATATCTTCGCCGGTGGTTACGCCGCGGGTTACTACAGCTACAAGTGGGCTGAAGTGCTGTCGGCCGATGCGTTCTCCAAGTTCGAAGAAGACGGCGTGCTCAATGCCGAAACCGGACGTGCTTTCCGCGAGGCGATCCTGGCCCGTGGCGGTTCCCAGGCGCCGATGGTGTTGTTTGTCGATTTCCGCGGGCGTGCGCCGTCGATTGACGCACTCTTGCGCCACAGCGGCCTGAGTGAGGACGCAGCAGCATGAGTGACGTACCAGTGATTACCAAAAAGCAATTCATCGCCGGGGCTGTCTGCCCGGCGTGCAGCGAGCCGGACAAGTTGAAGATGTGGACCGAGGACAGCGTGCCGCATCGCGAATGCGTGGCCTGCGGCTATACCGACACCTTGAATGATCAAGGTTTGTCAGTGCCCAAGGAATTGGGCACGCGGGTCAACACCTCGGCGCTCAAAGCGCCGGACCCGACGGTGCAGTCGGTGCAGTTTTTTCCTAATCCCAAGCTGAAGAAAGACTGAGACCCTGTCAGGGGGTTGTCAGCGTCAGCGTGCTTTTCAGAGGTTAGACATGGCTGTTGCCGGCTGTGTTGAACCAGCTTTTCACCGAGCACAGGGCAAACGCGCTGGTGCTGCAATCGCCATTGGCCAAGGCTGTGCGCAACTTGTCGATATCGGCCTTCATCATGTAGCGAACGCCGTCCTTGAAGCCCTTGCTGCTGCCGAAGCCGCCCAAGGTCATTTCGTTCAACGCCTCTTCCTTGCTCCAGCCCTGAACCACCACGCGATACATCGCCGCCATCAGGCCGGTGCGGTCTGAGCCATGCTTGCAGTGCATCAGCACTGCACCGTTGGCTTCGGAGTCGCGGATCGCCCTCAGTGCGGCCAGCACGTCAGCGTCATCGACATGATTTGTACGATAAATCAGCTGAATCTGTCGGATATCAGAATTTTTTAGCCAGCTGTCGTCGGACTCCGGCAGAAAGTTGATCACCGTGCCGACCTTGAGTTTTTCCAGCAGAGGCACGGCATTGCTGTCCGGCAGCGCGCTGCGGTAGAGGGTGGGCGTCATCTGGTGCAGGTTGTATTGATTGCCGACCGGCTGCGCCCATTCGGGGGAACGCAGGGATGTGCTGTCGTCCGCCCAGGTGTGAGCGCTGGTGAACAGTGCCAGGAACGCAAGGCCGAGGGCCGGTAGCCATTGATGATTGAACATGGGCGACGTAACCGATAGGGGGTTGGCGGGTGATGCCAAGAGTCGGCCAGGCGCGGTCAATGGGGTGTGAGGGGCGCGTCAAAGAATTGTGAATCACCGTCGATGGTGCAGTTTTGACGCTGAATCGATTCTCTTTATACTTAGCCTGCTATCATTTGTAACTATTGATTGCCGCTACGTTCTATCTGCTTGGATCGGTGGGGTCCACCTTGCTGCTGCCAAACCACAAGCTGCTCCTAGAAGCGGCTGATAAACCCGTGACCACATGATGAGGTACACCCATGTCTGATCAAGATCAAGACAACCCCCGGCGTGACTTTTTGCGCAAATCCTTGACCTTGATCCCGGTGGTCACGGTTGCCAGCACCGGCCTTGGCGGTTCGATGCTGATGGCCGCGCCCGCACCGGCCCAAGCCAGCCCCGTTCCGCCGCCGGTCAGCGACAAGGCGTATGAGCCGAGCTATTTCAGCGCCGAAGAATGGGCATTCATCAACGCCGCCGTGGCGCGCCTGATCCCGGCCGATGCCCAAGGCCCTGGCGCCCTGGAAGCCGGTGCGGCGGAATACATCGACCGCCAGATGAACACGCCCTACGCCAGTGGCGCGCTGTGGTTCATGCAAGGTCCGTTCAACGCCGACGCCGCGCCGGAAATGGGCTGGCAGAGCAAGTTGGTACCCAAGGTCATCTATCGCCTGGGCATTGCCGCGACGGATGCCTGGTCGAAAGCGTTCAACGGCAAGGCTTTTGCTGCGCAAGACAGCGCTACCCAGGATGACATGCTGCGCCGCCTGGAGGCTGGCGGTAGTGAGGTGAGTGCCCATTTCGACGCGGTGCCGCCGAAGATGTTCTTCAATTTGCTGCTGCAAAACACCAAGGAAGGCTTCTTCTGCGATCCGATCCACGGCGGCAATAAAGGCCTGGTCGGCTGGACCATGATCGGCTTCCCCGGCGCACGCGCCGACTTCATGGATTGGGTGGAGCGCAACGAGCAATACCCCTTCCCGGCGGTTTCCATTCGCGGCGAGAGGGCATAAACGTGGCGACCATCATGAAAAAAGTAGATGCGGTGATCGTCGGCTTCGGCTGGACTGGCGCGATCATGGCCAAGGAACTGACGGAAGCGGGCCTCAACGTGGTAGCGCTAGAGCGCGGCCCGATGCAGGACACTTACCCGGACGGCAACTATCCCCAGGTCATCGACGAATTGACCTACAGCGTGCGTAAAAAACTCTTCCAGGACATCTCCAAGGAGACGGTGACAATTCGCCATAGCGTGAATGACGTCGCCCTGCCCAACCGTCAGCTCGGCGCCTTTTTGCCGGGCAACGGCGTCGGCGGTGCGGGGCTGCACTGGTCGGGTGTGCATTTTCGCGTCGACCCTATCGAGTTGCGCATGCGCAGCCACTACGAAGAGCGCTACGGCAAACATTTCATTCCCAAGGACATGACTATCCAGGACTTCGGCGTCAGCTATGAAGAGCTGGAGCCGTTTTTCGACTACGCCGAAAAAGTCTTCGGCACCTCCGGCCAGGCCTGGACCGTCAACGGTCAGTTGGTCGGCGAAGGCCGTGGCGGCAACCCGTATGCGCCGGATCGTTCCAACCCGTTCCCATTGGAGGCGCAGAAGAACACGGTGTCGGCGCAGCTGTTTCAGAAAGCAGCCACGGCAGTCGGTTACAAACCCTACAACCTGCCATCAGCCAATACCTCGGGGCCATACACCAACCCCTACGGCGCGCAGATGGGCCCGTGCAACTTCTGCGGTTTTTGCAGTGGCTACGTGTGCTACATGTACTCCAAGGCGTCGCCGAACGTGAACATCCTGCCAGCGTTGCGCCAGGTGCCGAACTTCGAGCTGCGGCCGAATTCCCACGTACTCAAGGTCAACCTCGACAGCACCAAGAGCAAGGCGACCGGCGTGACCTATATCGACGCCCAGGGGCGGGAATGCGAGCAGCCGGCCGATTTGGTGATTCTCGGCGCGTTCCAGTTCCATAACGTGCGCTTGATGCTGCTGTCGGGGATCGGCAAGCCCTACGACCCGATCAGCGGCGAAGGCGTGGTAGGCAAGAACTTCGCCTACCAGAACATGGCGACCATCAAGGCCTTCTTCGACAAGGACACCCACACCAATAACTTTATCGGTGCTGGCGGCAATGGCGTGGCCATCGATGACTTCAACGCCGACAACTTCGACCACGGGCCCCATGGCTTCGTCGGGGGCTCGCCGATGTGGGTCAACCAGGCAGTCGGCCGATCGCCGGCACCTCCAACCCACCCGGTACTCCGGCGTGGGGCAGCGCCTGGAAGCGTGCCACCGCTGATTACTACACCCATCAGGTGTCGATGGATGCCCACGGCGCGCATCAATCCTACCGCGGCAACTACCTCGATCTGGACCCGGTGTACCACGATGCCTACGGCCTGCCGCTGCTGCGCATGACCTTCGACTGGCAGGAAAACGACATCAAGATGAACCGCATCATGGTCGAGAAAATGGGCAAGATCGCCGAAGCGATGAACCCCAAGGCCATTGCCGTGCTGGGCAAGAAGGTCGGTGAGCATTTCAATACCGCGTCCTATCAGACCACCCACCTCAACGGCGGCGCGATCATGGGTACCGACCCGAAAACCAGTGCGTTGAACCGCTACCTGCAGTGCTGGGATGTACACAACGTGTTTGTCCCCGGTGCGTCCGCTTTCCCACAAGGTCTAGGTTACAACCCTACCGGCCTGGTGGCGGCGTTGACCTACTGGTCGGCGCGAGCGATTCGTGAGCAGTACCTGAAAAATCCCGGCCCACTGGTTCAGGCATAAGGAACGATGACCATGAAAGCACGTCTTATCGCCTCCTTCGCGGCGTCCCTGGCGTTGCTCGGCAACTGCTCGGTGAGCGCCGCCGACGCCGACCTGATCAAGCAAGGCGAATACCTGGCCCGCGCCGGCGACTGCGTCGCCTGCCACACTGCCAAGGGCGGCAAGCCGTTCGCCGGCGGCCTGCCGATGGAGACCCCCATCGGCGTGATCTATTCCACCAACATCACCCCGGACAAGACCGGCCTGGGCGCCTACAGCTTCGCGGACTTCGACAAGGCCGTGCGCCATGGCGTTGCCAAGAGCGGCAGTACGCTTTACCCAGCGATGCCCTATCCGTCTTACGCTCGCGTCAGTGAAAGCGACATGCAGGCGCTGTATGCGTACTTCATGAAGGGCGTGGAACCGGTCGCCCAGGAAAACCGGGCCAGTGACATTCCCTGGCCCTTGAGCATGCGTTGGCCGTTGGCGGCGTGGCGCTGGATGTTTGCCCCGCCCGTGGCGGATACCCCGGAAGTGGCGGGCGCCGATCCGGTGATCAGCCGTGGCGCTTACTTGGTCGAGGGCCTCGGCCACTGTGGCGCGTGCCATACGCCGCGGGCGCTGACCATGCAGGAAAAAGCCTTGAGTGCGGCCGACGGCAGCGCTTTTTTGTCCGGCAGTGCGCCGCTGGAAGGTTGGATCGCGAAAAGCCTGCGTGGCGACCACAAGGACGGCCTCGGCAGTTGGAGCGAAGAGCAACTGGTGCAATTCCTCAAGACCGGCCGCAGTGATCGCAGCGCGGTGTTCGGCGGCATGAGCGATGTGGTCGTCCACAGCATGCAGTACATGTCCCAGGACGACCTGACCGCGATCGCCCGCTACCTCAAGAGCCTGCCGGCGATGGACCCTCAAAACCCGCCGCACCAGTACGACAAGCAGGTGGCCGAAGCGCTGTGGAAAGGCGATGACAGCCGGCCGGGCGCGTCGGTGTATATCGACAACTGCGCCGCCTGCCATCGCACCGACGGTCATGGCTACACGCGGGTGTTCCCGGCGCTGGCGGGCAACCCGGTGGTGCAGACGGCGGATGCCACGTCGCTGATCAACATCGTGTTGAACGGCGGCACATTGCCGGCCACCCACACTGCGCCGTCCACCTTCACCATGCCGGCGTTTGCCTGGCGTCTGTCGGACCAGGAAGTGGCGGATGTCGTCAGCTTCGTGCGCGGTAGCTGGGGTAATAAAGGTGCTGCGGTGAAGGCCAGTGACGTGGCCGACCTGCGCAAGAACGACATGCACACGACGTCAGGCGACGACCTGGGGCAAGTCACGCAACCGCACTGACCGCCAAACGGCACTGGTCATCCAGCTTGCGCCCCTATACTGTATATAAAAACAGTATATGGGCGTTTTCATGTCTGCACCTCTGCCGCCCCGTGGCCGGGGCACGGCGACCAACCTGCACAATCGTTTCGCGCCCACCGTCAGCGTGGCCGAGGACGACGGCTGGTACCAGGAGGTGCCGCCGACCCAGGGCACCGAAGTGCGTATCGAAACGGCCAAGACCATCATCACGCGCAACAACTCGCCGGACTTGCCGTTCGATCGCTCGATCAATCCTTATCGCGGGTGTGAGCATGGCTGCGTATGTTCAGCGATAGGTTCCAAAATCTAGTAGAGTCCATGAAACGGGGGTTGATAGGTACAGTGCGTCAGGCGAGTATGTGAAGCACATCGCCATCACGGAAGGGGTACTTCAATGCCGCACACATTAGATATGGTCTGTCTTGCAAACTCGTGGAAGCATGGAGGGAGATGCATCGCGGGAAAAATATACGGTGGTGACCGCTCTGGCGAATGGATCAGGCCGGTAAGCCCAACCGTAGGCAAAAGACAAATCACATTTGCTCAAATGAATTATGGCCAAAATCAATTTGCTCAAATATTGGACATTATTCGTATTGAATTTACTATCCGGGAACCTGATACCTTCCAGCATGAAAATTTAATAGTATCCGGCACCGGATGGATAAAGTTGGGCAGGCTCGATCAAAGAAATATACACCAATGGATTGATGCTCCAAACGCTCTTTGGAGTAATGGTGACAGCAGTGAATACGGTGAAAATGATAAAATTTCGGGGCATCGTCTAGCCCTAGACCAACCGTCGTCTCTTGTAATGATTCAACCGGATGGCGGACATTTGAATGTATCCGTTGCCAAAGAGCGAGATGATAAAATCAAAATACGCCTTAATTTCCACTATAATGGCGTTAAATATGCGTTAACAACCACTGATCTTTGGGCACAAGATCATTTTCGTGGCCGTGGTATTGGCAATTATGAAATGCAAAACATCCAAGCAATGACAATCAGCTTAGGCGAACCATTCGCCAATGGAAACACCACGAAAATTGTGGCAGAGATTTTCAGGGGATAATATGAAAATTTTTACAATCGGTTTTACCGAGAAAAAAGCAGAACGCTTTTTCTCTTTGATAAAACTATCAGGCACAAAACGAATTGTTGACGTTCGGTTGAACAATATTTCTCAGCTCTCAGGTTTTGCAAAAAGAGACGATTTGAAATACTTCCTGAAGGAATTATGTGACGTTGATTACGTCCATGTACCTGAGCTGGCTCCTACAAAAGAAATTTTGTCGCCATACCAAAAGAAAGAGATTTCTTGGCAGCAGTACGAGGACAAATTCCTAAACCTTATGGCGAAGCGAAATATTGAAAAACACGTAAAGCCTGAAATTATTGATGAAGGTTGCTTGTTGTGCAGTGAGCATCAGCCGCATCAGTGCCATAGACGGTTGGTTGCAAATTATCTCAAGCAAGCGTGGGATCAATCTGACGCGGTTGTAAAAGATTTAATATGAATAAAGATGCAAAAGTTTTAATTGCTTATCCTATCGACTTCCTTTCATATTCAAAATTTGAGAGGAAAGTCGATAAAATTATCAGCTCTCTTGAAAAGGTAGAGCTAATTTTTTTGCGTGACGAAAACGAATTTATCGAAAAATATTCAAAGTCGAAGGGTTTGCACGCAACGCACTTTGACTCGGATAAAGAAGCGTTGAAAGAAGTCACGCACGCCATTCTTTTTCAAGATGAAGAGCGGAATTGTTTTTTTATACTCGATAATGAATTGCGGGAAAAAGAAATACCCACAAGAATTATCAATTTGAAAATCACCAAGGTGTCTAATAAAGACATGGGTGATAGTTACGATGTTTACATTGGTAGAGGAACCCTATGGGGAAACCCCTACCAGATGGGCAAGGAAGGCACCCGCGATGAGGTAATAGCCAAATTCGCTTATGATTTTGATAAGCGTTTTTTGAAACTGCCCGAAAAATTTGATGAAAATATCGAAAAACTTAGGGGTAAGACGCTCGGTTGTCACTGCAAGCCTGCGGCATGTCATGGTGATGTAATCGCAAACTATCTCAACTCCCAAGACGATGGCAAGTAAATGCTAAGGCGATAACTTGCTAATGCGGCTCAATCGCCAAACGCAGCCTTGATCAAATTTTTAATTTTCGGGCTGTGCCTTATGTGCGTCGTGTGACCATTGAAGTTCCCGCTTTTATCACTCCGTGGGTATTTTCCAAATGATGCGTTGGAGGCTCTTGTATTCCCATCAGGGTGGTTATGAGTGCTGGGACTCGTACCAGTGCGAGAAATCGCCAGATACGCGGTGTATGCGTCGATCCGCAGATGTGGCAGCAATAAGCCACCCTGCTGCTACATTCTTCTCTAATGCCATAGGAGATAAAGCACGATGATCAAGGAATCAAAGGAAGAAATTTTCATAAAAAAGGTGTTTCACCACTTTGGATTCGACCTTGAAAAAATCGGAGAAAGCGACGCAAAAAGCCCGGACTTTCTCACATCAAATGGTCAATATAAAATTCTGTTGGAATTGAAGACAAAAAATGAAAGCCAAGAAGTGCTTGATGAAAGAGATACGGTTTTAAAGACCGGCGAGATTTATTCTAAAACCACACCGCTGCAACGAAATAACAAAATTTCAAAATTATTTGACAAGGCCGCTAAGCAATTTCACTCAAAGAAAGAAGCGGTTGAAGCTGATTTTTGCTTTCTCATTCTGCATGCAAGCGGACCTGCTACGTCTTATCATTTGAGCCAATTTGAAGCATCTGCATACGGGTCAGTGAAACTGATAACTTATGGCATTGCCAATGATCCATTGAAAGATTGCTACTATTTTCAAAATAGCGATTTTTACAAGCATCAATCTATAATTGATGGGGCAATATTCATAGGAGAAAATAACCTGCAATTCTGCATTAATGACTTATCGCCACGATATGAGGCGGTGAAAGATTGCGGGTTTGTGAAAGCATTCACTACTGGCGTAGTTGATCCGACTGCCAAAGAAGCCGCAGGCAAGGCGTATTCTATCCGAACCAATGTTGATAGAAATGATGAGTACGAACTCATTGAACATATCAAGCAAAAATATTCGATAGACAAAGTAACCCCGTTTAATTTTACGCATCAAATGCTTATCACAAGAATTGCCGCTAGTGAGGAATAATAAAATGGCGGATAACAGGGAGCTAACAAAACGTCAGCACTACCACATGCGAGCAATTTTGAAAAATTTCTCGGTAGGTGAGGATCTAAGTATTTTTTACAAAGACGGAAGCACTGGATGCCTGACATACGAAGACAAAGCATTTTATGGGCATATTGCATGGTCGGATGAAACAGAGACACGTTATGGAGCCGCGATTGAGAAAAAAGGACTTGGGCAAATACGTCACATCCTAAATACTCGTGGAGTGTCCGCCCATCAAGATGTATCGACATACCATATATTTTGGCGTCTACGTCACATGTATGCTGTGACGCCTGAGCCAGTGACCAAAATTTATGAAGGTTTTGATTTCGGTACGTTGGAAGAAGTCAAAGACTGGGCCAATAGGCATGGGAAAATCTACGTCAATGGGGATGGCACCATTGATGGCATTTTTGCTGCAACTCTCAGGATTCAAGAAGGACTTGATCGATACCGTAAAGACTATGAAGGCATATTTTGGTCAGTTGGAATCGCAGAAAATGGCGGATTGATTTCGGCAGATAACTACCAAAGGTCTTTAATGTTTCCTTTATCGCCTCATATTTTGCTATGTGGCAAACGTAAGAAAAATAAGAAGCCTTGGATTATGACTGACGAAGAAATCACGCAGGCAAACCAAATAGCGAAAGATGAATGCCATAGGTTTTGTTTTGGAAAGCCTAACAGCGATGATGCTACCGCATCATAATCTGGTGATCGCTTCGCTTTAAAATCACAAGCTTTTTAAAGTCAAGAAAAAGGGCCTAAGCACAACAAACCGTAGATGGAAAGAGAACGGAAAAATTACTTTATGGGAATGCGGTTGCGGGCGATCCGGGTGATGCGCGAGGCCGGTATCCCGGTGGGGGTGCTGTGTTCGCCGATGATCCCGATGATCAACGACAGCGAGCTGGAGAGCCTGCTCACCGAAGCCCATGCAGCCGGTGCACAAAGTGCCGCGTATATGATGCTGCGCCTGCCGCTGGAGGTGGCGCCGCTGTTCGAGGAGTGGCTGGCGGCGCATTACCCGCAGCGCGCGGCCCATGTGATGAGCCTGGTACGCCAGGTGCGGGGCGGGGGCGTGTATGACAGTCGCTTCGGCGTGCGTATGCGCGGAGAGGGGCCGTTTGCCGACCTGCTGGCGCAGCGCTTCAGCAAGGCAATCAAGCGCCTTGGGCTCGACCGTCGGGAAGGCTTCAATCTGAATTGCACGGCGTTCTGCCCACCGGGCAGGCAGATGGCGTTGTTGTAGACTATTGGGCAAACACGCACCGTGATCGTAGAGGTGGTCGCGTTTTGACGTCACAGAAACCCGCGATCTAGAGCGGTTGATTCAGTTTGAGTTAAGTTTCGACGGCTACTTTGTTCAGCGAGTGACTGACGAGTTGGCACCCGGCTTTGCGGCGTTCTAAAACTATTCCATCGGCCCGGCGTCGAATTGACCTGAACCCTCCCCTGCATTAATCAAGAGGATGAATCATGAGTGACAAGGATAAACAGCCGTTGGCTGCGTCGGCTTCAGCCGCTCAAGTGGCGGAGTCCGCCGATGCAGCGCTAAAGCACATCGTTGACGGCTTTTTGCATTTCCATCACGACGTCTTCCCTCAGCAAGAAGAACTCTTCAAGAAACTCGCCACGGCCCAGAACCCTCGGGCGATGTTCATCACCTGCGCCGACTCGCGCATCGTGCCCGAGCTGATTACCCAGAGCTCGCCCGGCGACCTGTTCGTGACCCGTAACGTCGGCAACGTGGTGCCACCTTACGGGCAGATGAACGGCGGCGTTTCCACGGCCATCGAATACGCGGTCCTTGCCCTGGGCGTGCAGCACATCATCGTGTGCGGGCACTCCGACTGCGGCGCGATGCGCGCGGTGCTCAACCCCGCGAGCCTGGAGAAGATGCCGACGGTCAAGGCCTGGCTGCGGCACGCCGAAGTCGCCAAGACCATGGTTCACGACAACTGCGACTGCGCCAATGAAGGCGAGAGCATGAAGATGCTGACCGAAGAAAACGTCATCGCCCAGTTGCAGCATTTGCGCACCCACCCGTCCGTGGCCTCGCGCATGGCCAATGGTCATTTGTTTATCCATGGCTGGATCTACAACATCGAGACCAGTGAAATCCGCGCCTACGATGCGGAAAAGGCGGCGTTTCGACCGCTGAACGGCACCGAGCCAATCCCCTCCGCGACGCCTAAAGCGCGCTTCTAACACACTTCCCTGCCGGGTAGAGCGGTGGCTGCCATGGATGCAGCCAGGCTTTGCCGCGCCCGGCGAATGCCTCGGGAGAGTCATCATGCGTGCTGCTCAATTAAAAGCTGTGTTGCCTCGGGAGCTGCTGGCCTCCGTGGTAGTGTTTCTGGTCGCCCTGCCCTTGTGCATGGGGATCGCGATCGCTTCCGGCATGCCGCCGGCCAAGGGCCTGATCACCGGGATCATCGGGGGCCTGGTGGTGGGCTGGATGGCGGGGTCGCCGTTGCAAGTCAGCGGGCCGGCGGCGGGGTTGGCGGTGTTGGTGTTCGAACTGGTGCGCCAGCACGGCATGCCGATGCTCGGGCCGATCCTGCTGCTGGCCGGCTTGCTGCAACTGCTGGCCGGGCGTTTGCGCCTGGGCTGCTGGTTTCGTGTCACGGCGCCGGCGGTGGTCTACGGCATGTTGGCGGGGATCGGCGTGCTGATTGTGCTGTCGCAGGTCCATGTGATGCTCGACGGTGCGCCCCAGCCATCAGGGCTGGACAACCTGGCGGGCTTCCCGGCCGCGTTGGCAGCGGCGGTGCCTACCCTGGGCGGCGGCCTTGGCTGGCAGGCCGGTTTGCTGGGGCTGTCGACCATGTTGGTGATGTACCTGTGGGATAAGTTCCGCCCGCAACCGCTGCGGTTTGTGCCGGGCGCCTTGTTGGGTGTGGGCCTGGCAACGCTGGCCAGCTTGGTACTGGCGTTGCAGGTCAAGCGCGTGGAGGTGCCGGAAAACCTCGCCGACGCCATCGATTGGCTGCGTCCCAGCGACTTGCTGAACCTGGCCGATCCCCAATTGTTGATCGCCGCGTTCGCCGTGGCGTTTATAGCGAGTGCCGAAACCCTGCTTTCGGCCGCCGCAGTCGACCGCATGCACAGTGGCCAGCGTTCTGACTTCGATAAGGAATTGTCCGCGCAAGGCGTAGGCAACATGCTCTGCGGCCTCGTCGGCGCCTTGCCGATGACGGGTGTGATCGTGCGCAGCTCGGCCAACGTGCAGGCCGGCGCCACCACGCGCTTGTCGGCGATGTTCCATGGCGTGTGGCTGCTGGGGTTCGTGCTGTTACTGTCGAGCGTGCTGCAAAGCATTCCGGTGGCGAGCCTGGCGGGCGTGCTGGTGTACACCGGGATCAAGTTGGTGGACGTCAAGGCGTTTCGCGCGTTGGGCCGCTACGGGCGGATGCCGATGTTTACCTATGCGGCCACGGCGCTGGCGATCGTCTTTACCGACCTGCTGACCGGCGTGCTGGTGGGTTTCGGGCTGACGTTGCTGAAACTGGCGTTCAAGGCTTCGCGCCTGAAAATCAGCCTGATCGATTTGCCCGGCCACGGTGAAATGGAATTGCGTTTGAGCGGCGCGGCGACTTTTCTGAAAGTGCCGGCATTAACCCGCGTGCTGTCGACGGTGCCGGCGGGAACCACCCTGCATGTACCGCTGAACAACCTCAGTTACATCGACCATTCTTGCCTGGAGTTGCTGGAGGAATGGGGTCGGGCCAATGCGGCCAAGGGCGCGAAGCTGGTGATCGAGGCGCGGGGGTTGAAGCGTCGCTTGGAAGGTCGGGTGCGGACCACGACGAGGATCGGTTCGGCGCCGTTTACCAACTGACGGAACCGGATCAAAAATGCGGGAGGGGGCTTGCCCTCTCCCGCATGTGTTTAGCGTCAGGTCGAAGATTCAGGCCTGCTGATCCAGTTCCAACTCAATGCCCAACTTGCGCGACAGGCACGGCCAGCGCTTCCACGCTGCTTCCGTTGCCAGGCTTTTGAGCTGCTCGCGGTAGGCCTCGACCGATTCCAGCGCAAAGCTGTCTTCGCTGAGCATTTCATCTACCGCATGGTGTACGGCTTCGTCCAACTGGTTGGCAAAGGTTTCACCGATCAGTTGATGGGCAATCAGATTGGCCACGGTGGTGTCCGCTGGAATCAACGGTTGGCCGAAATGCTTGATATACAGGTCATTGACCTCTTCGACCAGGCGATGGGCCAGGTAGGCCTCGTCCAGCAGGCCGTCGAGACCGATATGGCCCGCCAGAATCGCTGGCGGTTGCAGGAAAAACTGCTCGGCAATCTTCAGTACCGGCTTGACCTGGCTTTCGATACCGGCCTCGCGGGCTACGTCGTTGGCGGCGTCCAGCAGGTCTGGGACGAGGTCGACGTAGGCAGTGACAAAGCGTGTCATGACGAGGTTACGATCACCCTCCGCCAGGGTAATGGCCGAATGCAGGTGCGGTAATTGTTTCTCGAGTTGCTGGGCCAGTTGGCCGGTGCTGGCTTCGTGTTGATGGGCACGGGAAATCTGCTCGCGCAATGCGGCGGTGTTCATGAAAGCTCCAGTGAAGCAGGCGTAGGAAAAGGGAAAGGACAAGGTAGTTCGTTTATACAAGCGTCTAAGACGCATTTGTCATAATTATTTCATGGTTATGCGCCGCTGTTATATCGAATTGCCATCGTTCGTCGGATAAACGATTCCGCCCCCCGGTCTTATGGGCCCCGTCCGTCTGTTTCAGCTCATTTGCCCCTGCACATTGCGGGGTGGCAGGTGCTGTCTATACTCGGTTTTGTACGCGATTAGCTGATGACGCCAGACTGCATAAGCAGGTGAGGCTAAGCGGTTGTAAGCAGTATGGAAGCCGCTCCCTTCGACGCAGGTGCACACCGGCGGGATAACAAGAACGATAAGGGGAACCCGCAATGACGCGACATCCACATGTTTGGATGGGCCTCCTGTTGTGGTCAGTATTCGGTCAGGCGCATGCCGCCTGGACAACGAATATGGCGCCAGGGGCGACAGAAGTCAGTCACGCCGTGTTCGACCTGCACATGACCATTTTCTGGATCTGTGTAGTGATCGGCATTGTCGTATTTGGCGCGATGTTCTGGTCGATGATCCTTCACCGCCGGTCTACGGGCCAGGTGGCCGCCAAGTTCCACGAAAGCACCACCGTGGAAATCCTCTGGACCGTAGTGCCCTTGCTGATCCTGGTGGCGATGGCCATTCCGGCGACCAAGACTCTGATCAACATCTACGACAGCACGGAATCGGACATCGATATCCAGATCACCGGCTATCAGTGGAAGTGGCATTACAAATACCTCGGCCAGGATGTGGAGTTCTTCAGCAACCTGGCTACTCCCGCCGAGCAGATCCACAACAAGGCCACCAAAGGCGAACATTACCTGCTGGAAGTCGACCAGCCGCTGGTGCTGCCGGTGGGCGCCAAGGTGCGTATTCTGGTGACCGCCGCGGACGTGATCCACTCCTGGTGGGTGCCGGCCTTTGCGGTCAAGCGCGATGCCATCCCCGGTTTCATCAACGAGGCCTGGACCCGTATCGAGAAGCCCGGCATCTACCGGGGCCAGTGCGCCGAACTGTGCGGCAAGGACCACGGCTTCATGCCCATCGTGGTCGAGGTCAAGTCCAAGGCCGACTACGACACCTGGCTCGGCGAGCGCAAGGCCGAGGCCGCTCAGCTCAAGGAGCTGACCTCCAAGGAGTGGACGCTGGACGAACTGGTCGCCCGTGGCGACAAGGTCTACCACACCACCTGTGTGGCCTGTCACCAGGCCGAAGGCCAGGGCCTGCCGCCGATGTTCCCGGCACTCAAAGGCTCGCCGATCGCCACCGGAAGCAAGGAAGACCACCTGCACCGCGTCTACTTCGGCAAGCCCGGCACCGCCATGGCCGCCTTCGGCAAGCAACTCTCGGAAGTGGATATCGCCGCGGTGGTGACCTACGAGCGCAACGCCTGGGGCAACAACAAAGGCGACATGGTCACGCCCAAAGACGTGCTGGCTCTGAAACAGGCGGAAAGCAAATGACTCACTTCATTGCGAATGCGCTGAACCGCCCCGCCCACTCGTTTGCAGGAGAACGGCCATGAGCGCTGTGATCGATGACCATGGCCACGCCAGTGACCATGCCCACGGCCCCGCCAAGGGTTTGATGCGCTGGGTGCTGACCACCAACCACAAAGACATCGGCACGATGTACCTGTGGTTCGCCTTCACCATGTTCCCGCTCGGCGGCTCGTTCGCCATGGTGATCCGCGCCGAGCTGTTCCAGCCCGGCCTGCAGATCGTCGAGCCGGCGTTCTTCAACCAGATGACCACCATGCACGGCTTGATCATGGTGTTCGGCGCGGTGATGCCGGCGTTCGTCGGCCTGGCCAACTGGATGATCCCGCTGATGATCGGCGCGCCGGACATGGCCCTGCCGCGCATGAACAACTTCAGCTTCTGGCTGCTGCCGGCGGCGTTCCTGCTGCTGGTCTCGACCCTGTTCACCCCGGGCGGCGGGCCGAATTTCGGCTGGACCTTCTACGCCCCGCTCTCCACCACCTACGCCCCGGAAAGCGTGACGTTCTTCATCTTCGCCATCCACCTGATGGGCATCAGTTCGATCATGGGCGCGATCAACGTGGTCGCCACCATTCTCAACCTGCGCGCACCGGGCATGACCCTGATGAAAATGCCGCTGTTCGTGTGGACCTGGCTGATCACCTCCTTCCTGCTGATCGCGGTGATGCCGGTGCTGGCCGGCTGCGTGACGATGATGCTGATGGACATCCACTTCGGCACCAGCTTCTTCAGTGCCGCCGGCGGTGGTGATCCGGTGTTGTTCCAGCATGTGTTCTGGTTCTTCGGCCATCCCGAGGTGTACATCATGATCCTGCCGGCCTTCGGCGCCGTCAGCTCGATCATCCCGACCTTTTCGCGCAAACCGCTGTTTGGCTACACCTCGATGGTCTACGCCACGGCGAGTATCGCGTTCCTGTCGTTCATCGTGTGGGCGCACCACATGTTCGTGGTCGGCATTCCGCTGGTGGGCGAGTTGTTCTTCATGTACGCCACCCTGCTGATCGCCGTCCCGACGGGGGTGAAGGTGTTCAACTGGGTCAGCACCATGTGGCAAGGCTCGCTGACGTTCGAGACGCCGATGCTGTTTGCGGTGGCGTTCGTGATCCTGTTCACCATCGGCGGTTTCTCCGGCTTGATGCTGGCCATCGCGCCGGCAGACTTCCAGTACCACGACACCTACTTCGTGGTGGCGCACTTCCATTACGTACTGGTGCCTGGCGCAATCTTCGGCATCTTCGCCTCGGCCTACTACTGGCTGCCGAAATGGACCGGTCACATGTACGACGAAACCCTGGGCAAGCTGCACTTCTGGCTGTCTTTCGTGGGCATGAACATGGCGTTCTTCCCGATGCACTTCGTCGGGTTGGCCGGCATGCCGCGTCGGGTGCCGGACTACAACCTGCAGTTCGCCGACTTCAACATGGTCTCGTCCATCGGCGCGTTCATGTTCGGTGCCACGCAGATCTTCTTCCTGTTTATCGTGATCAAGTGCATCCGCGGCGGCCCGCCAGCACCGGCCAAGCCGTGGGACGGCGCTGAAGGCCTGGAGTGGAGCGTGCCCTCGCCCGCGCCGTACCACACCTTCACCACGCCACCGGAGGTCAAATGAACCGGCTTCCACAAATCCCCTCCCACACTGTCGGGTGATCGCCATGGCTGACTCCGTTCCACTCAAGCGCCTGGTCACCCGCCTGTTGATCCTGGTGCTGGCGATGTTCGCCTTCGGCTTTGCCCTGGTGCCGATCTACGACGTGATGTGCAAGGCGTTCGGCATCAACGGCAAGACGGCCGGGCAGTATGAGGGCGAGCAGATCGTCGATCCGTCGCGCCAGGTGCGGGTGCAGTTCCTGTCCACCAATGCCATCGACATGGTCTGGGAGTTCCATTCCAAGGCCGATGAGATCGTGGTCAACCCCGGCGCGGTCAACGAAATGCTCTTCGTGGCCTACAACCCCAGCGACAAGCCGATGACCGCCCAGGCGATCCCGAGCATTTCCCCGGCTGAAGCGGCGATGTACTTCCACAAGACCGAGTGTTTTTGCTTCACCCAGCAAGTGCTGCAACCCGGTGAGCGCATCGAAATGCCGGTGCGCTTCATTGTCGATCGCGACATGCCCAAGGATGTGAAGCATTTGACCCTGGCGTACACGCTGTTTGATATCACCGCGCGCCAACCGCCCGTGGCTGTCCATAGCGGCGGCTAGCTACTGTTTGCCCGCTCAATCAGGAGAGCGAATACATGTCGACTCATGATACGTACTACGTACCAGCGCAAAGCAAATGGCCGATAATTGCTACGGTTGGCCTGCTGATCACCGTGTATGGCCTGGGCGTGTGGTTCAACGACCTGAAGGCTGCGCGCCCGGAATCCCACGGGCCGTGGATCTTTTTCGTCGGTGGCCTGTTGCTGGCCTACATGCTGTTCGGCTGGTTCGGCGCGGTGATCAAGGAAAGCCGTGCCGGGTTGTACAGCGCGCAGATGGACCGCTCGTTCCGCTGGGGCATGACCTGGTTCATCTTTTCCGAAGTGATGTTCTTCATCGCGTTCTTCGGTGCGCTGTTTTATGTGCGGCATATGTCGGCACCGTGGTTGGCGGGCGAAGGCTCCAAAGGCATCGCGCATATGCTGTGGCCGAATTTCGAGTTTGTCTGGCCGCTGCTCAACAACCCCGATCCCACGCTGTTTCCCGCGCCCGAAGGCACCATCAGCCCGTGGGGCCTGCCGTTGGTCAACACCATCCTGCTGGTGAGTTCCAGCGTGACCATCACCATCGCCCACCATGCGCTGCGCAAAGGCCATCGCGGTGCGCTGAAGCTCTGGCTGGCGATCACGGTGCTGCTGGGCCTGGGGTTTCTTGGGTTCCAGGCCGAGGAATACATCCACGCCTACAAAGAGCTGGGCCTGACGTTGGGCTCCGGCGTGTACGGCGCGACCTTCTTCATGCTCACCGGTTTTCACGGGGCCCACGTGACCATCGGCACGATTATTTTGTTCGTGATGCTGATGCGTATCTTGCGCGGGCACTTCAATGCCGAGCACCAGTTCGGTTTCGAGGCGGCCAGTTGGTATTGGCACTTTGTGGATGTGGTCTGGATCGGCCTGTTTTTCTTCGTGTATGTGCTGTGAGGCGCGCTACCAAGGCGCATGCGACACCAACTGGCCGCTGAAAAAGCCCCAGGCGATCAACGCCACGGTGATCACGGCCAGTACGACACGCACGGTCAAGGCGGTGACGAGGCGGTTGGAGTGGCCCTCGTCCTTGACCAGGAAGAACAAGCCACTGAACAGGCTCGCGACGGTCGCGATCAGCATCAGGGCAATGGGGCTTTGAGCATGGTCTGGCTCCAGGGCTTATAGGGGAGGGGCGATGAAATCCAGTATAGCCAGTGCCATCCAGCGCTTTCGCCCCGGTATCGCGCCGACGTTGGTGGTGCTCGTGTTGCTGCCGCTGATGGTGGGCCTGGGGTTCTGGCAACTGTCGCGCGGCCATGAAAAACAGCTGATGGTGGACAGCTATGCCGAGCGCCGCGCCGCTGAGCCGGTGGGCAGTGCGCAACTCGACAGCATGGCTGATCCGGCCTTCCGTCGCGTGCATCTGCGCGGTCAATTCGACGGCGAGCACAGTGTGTTGCTCGACAACCGCATGCGTAATGGCAAGGCCGGCGTCGAGCTGCTGCAACCGTTTCACGACCAGGCCAGCGGCTTGTGGCTGCTGCTCAATCGCGGCTGGTTGCCCTGGCCGGATCGGCGCGCGCCGCCCGTCTTCAGCACGCCGGAACAGCCGGTGAATCTTGACGCCTGGGTGTATGTCGCGCCCGGCGAAACCTTCCAGTTGCACGCCGACCCGGCGACCACGCACTGGCCGCGCCTGCTCACCGCGCTGCATCCGGCCACGCTGTGGGCCGAGCTGGGGCGCAGCGGTTTTGCCTACGAACTGCGCGCCGAAGCCGGCCCCGGCACCTACGAAACCACCTGGCCCATCGTTGCCATGGGCCCGGAAAAACACCTGGCCTATGCGGTGCAATGGTTCGCCATGGCGCTGGCGCTGCTCAGCCTTTACCTCTACCTCGGATGGCACAACGCAAAGGAGAAGCACCATGGGAGCGGCCATGAATCCACTCAACATGTCTGATGCGCCAGCGACGCCCGACCGGCGCAAAGGCCGCTGGCAGCTGATCCTGATCCTGCTGATGGTGATCGGCCCGATGGCGCTCGCCACCTTTATGTACAAGCTGCAGTTCTGGGTGCCGGACAGTCGCAGTTACCACGGCGAACTGATCGGCAACGGCCAGACCCGCGCCGATATCGGCGTGCAGGCGGACGAACAGCGCTGGCAGTTGCTCGTCACCGCGCCCAGCGCCTGCGCCGCCGAGTGCCGGCAACTGGTGTACCTAGCGCGGCAGCTGCAGATCGGCCTTGGCCGCGATGCGTCCCGGGCCAGTCATGCCCTGGCCAGTGCGCAGCCGGTCGGCGCCGATTACGAGGCCAGGCTCAAGGCCGAATACCCGCAATTGCAACGCTACCCGCTGGACCTGACGACCTTCGGCAAAGCCGCTGCCGCACCGGGCGAGGCGCAACTGTGGATCGTCGATCCCCACGGCAACCTGGTGCTGCGCTACGACACGACGGTCAAGGGCAAGGACTTGCTCAACGACCTGCGCCAGTTGTTGAAACTGTCGAACATCGGATAAGGGCATCGTCATGGCCAAACCTGGATTTCGCCTCGCGCTGTTTGCCACCTTGCTGGCGCTGATTGTCGTATTGCTCGGCGCCTATACGCGCCTGACCCACGCCGGCCTGGGTTGTCCGGATTGGCCGGGCTGCTACGGTTTTATCAGCGTGCCGCAAAGCGACGCCCAGTTGGCCCATGCCGAGTTGCATTTCCCGGACACGCCGGTGGAGGCCGACAAAGGCTGGAGCGAGATGGTCCATCGTTACTTTGCCGGCACCCTGGGCCTGCTGATCGTGCTGCTGGCGGCGCGCTCGTGGCGGCATCGGCGCGACCCCGGCCAGCCGGTGAAGTTGCCGCTGTTCCTGTTGGCGGTGGTGTTCGCCCAGGCGGCGTTCGGTATGTGGACGGTGACGCTCAAGCTCTGGCCGCAAGTGGTGACCGGGCATCTGTTGGGCGGCTTTGCGACCTTGAGCCTGTTGTTTCTGCTGACCCTGCGCCTGTCCGGTGTGCTGCCCGCGCTGATCGTGCCCAAGCGCCTGCAATATTGGGCCACCGCCGGCCTGGTCTGGTGATCGGCCAGATCGCACTGGGCGGCTGGGTGAGTTCCAACTACGCGGCGGTGGCCTGTATCGATTTGCCCACCTGTCACGGCCAGTGGTGGCCGGCGGCGGACTTTGCCAATGGCTTCCACCTGACCCAGCACATCGGCCCCAATTACCTCGGCGGCCAGCTCGACAGCGACGCGCGCACGGCCATTCACCTGACCCACCGCATCGGCGCGCTGCTGGTCACCCTGGTATTGCTGGGCCTGGCCTGGCAGCTGCGCGCGGTGGGCATGACCCGGCTCGCGGGCTTACTGCTGATCGCCCTGGCGGCACAGATCGGCCTGGGCCTGAGCAATGTGTATTTCCACCTGCCGCTGCCGGTGGCGGTCGGTCACAACGCCGGTGGCGCAGCCTTGTTGCTGACCCTGGTACTGGTCAATTACCACGCCCGTACCAGCCTGGTCCGGGTGCGCCGCCAGATGCCGTTCGGCTGGCGCTTCAGCCCGCGTAAACACGTATCGGGCCTTATCACCCTCAAAGGAGAGATGCCATGGCGACCTTGATCGGCGCGCGTCACGGCCAGGCGATCTGGCGTGACTACCTGGAGCTGACCAAGCCGAAAGTGGTGGTGCTGATGCTCATCACCTCGCTGGTGGGCATGTTCCTCGCCACCCGCGCCGGGGTGCCGTGGGCGGTGCTGATCTTCGGCAACCTGGGGATCGCCCTGTGTGCCGGTGGCGCGGCGGTGGTCAACCACGTCGTCGATCGGCGCATCGATACGCTGATGGCACGCACGCAAAAGCGCCCGATCGCCCAGGGGCGTGTGTCGCCCGGAGCGGCGCTGGCCTTTGCTTTGTTTCTGGCTGTTGCCGGGTTGGCGCTGCTGCTGGCGTTCACCAACCCGCTGGCGGCCTGGCTGACGCTGGCCTCGTTGCTCGGTTATGCGGTGATCTACACCGGCTTTCTCAAGCGCGCGACGCCGCAGAACATCGTCATCGGTGGCCTGGCCGGCGCGGCGCCGCCGCTGTTGGGCTGGGTTGCGGTCACCGGGCATGTCAGCGCCGAGCCGCTGCTGCTGGTGCTGATCATCTTCGCCTGGACCCCGCCGCACTTCTGGGCCCTGGCCATTCACCGCAAGGAGGAATACGCCAAGGCCGATATTCCGATGCTGCCGGTCACTCATGGCGAGCACTACACCAAGGTGCATATCCTGCTCTACACCTGCGTCCTGCTGGCGGTGAGCCTGATGCCCTACGTCATCCATATGAGCGGCCTGCTGTACCTCGGATCTGCGCTGGTGTTGGGTGCACGCTTTCTGCAATGGGCCTGGGTGCTGTACCGTGGCGCTCAGCCGCACGCGGCGATCAACACGTTCAAGTACTCTATCTGGTACCTGTTCCTGCTGTTTATCGCCCTGCTTGTAGACCACTACTTACTGTTGAACCTATGACCCGAACTCAAAAAACTGTCTTCATTCTGGTGGCCATTGTCGCGTTGATCATGGGCCTGACCGTCAACAAAGTGCTCTCGGGCAAGGGCCAGGGCGACCCGACCGCCTTGATCGATGCCGGCATCATTCTGCTGCCGCAAAGCCGCCAATTGCCGCCGGTGACCATGACCAACCAGGACGGCCAGCCGGTGCTGGTCAACGAGTTGAAGGGTAAGTGGAGCCTGCTGTTCTTCGGCTACACCTTCTGCCCGGACATCTGCCCCACCACCCTCGCCCAACTGCGCCAGATCAAGAGCGAGTTGCCCAAAGAGGCTGTGGATAAGTTGCAGGTGATCCTGGTCAGCGTCGACCCGAACCGCGACACGCCGACTCAGCTCAAGCAATACCTGGGCTATTTCGACCCGCAATTCGAAGGCCTGACCGGCGCGAATGTGGACGATGTGCAGAAGGTGTCGAACGCGGTGAGCATCCCGTTCATTCCGGCGGACACGACCAAGCCGAACTACACGGTCGACCACAGCGGCAACCTCGCGCTGATCGGTCCGGATGGCACCCAGCGTGGGTTCATTCGTGCGCCGCTGAACAACCAGAAACTGGTGGCGCAGTTGCCAGGGCTGTTGCAGCGCAAATAACAGGCAACACAAAACACAGGTGGGAGGGGGCTTGCTCCCGATGGCGGTGGGTCAGTCAACGTATGCATCGACTGAACTGCCGCTATCGGGAGCAAGCCCCCTCCCACATTGTTTGATCTGCGGTGTGTTGGGGAGCGAGTCGGATCAGAACGCTGGCTTGATCGCGCCTTTGTACTTCTCTTCGATGAACTTCTTCACTTCAGGCGTGTGCAGGGCTGCGACCAGCTTCTTCACGGCGTCCGAGTCTTTGTTGTCTTCGCGGGTCACCAGGATGTTCACGTAAGGCGAGTCGCTGCCTTCGATGACCAGAGCGTCCTTGGACGGGTCCAGTTTGGCTTCCAGCGCGTAGTTGGTGTTGATCAGCGCCAGGTCGACCTGGGTCAGCACGCGCGGCAACGTGGCGGCTTCCAGTTCGCGGAACTTGAGTTTTTTCGGGTTGGCGGTGATGTCCTTGATGGTCGACAGGATGTTGGTCGGGTCCTTCAGGGTGATCAGGTTGTGCTTGGCCAGCAGCAACAGCGCACGGCCGCCGTTGGTGGCGTCGTTCGGGATCACGACGTTGGCGCCGTCAGGCAGGTCGGCCAGGGTCTTGTACTTGCTGGAGTAAGCGCCCAGGGGCTCGAGGTGGACCGCGCCGACGCTCACCAGGTGCGTGCCCTTGGCTTTGTTGAACTCATCCAGGTACGGCTGGTGCTGGAAGAAGTTGGCGTCCAGGCGCTTTTCGGCCACTTGTACGTTGGGCTGCACGTAGTCGGTGAAGACTTTGACCTGCAAGTCCACGCCCTCTTTGGCGAGTGCCGGCTTCACGAATTCGAGGATTTCCGCGTGGGGCACCGGCGAGGCGGCAACCGTGATGGTCTCGGCGTGGGCCGAAAACGCGGCGACGGCGGCGAAAGCAACCAGTAGTTTTTTCATCCAGCAAGCTCCTTGTTCGGGCATTTATCGGCGTATAGCCGGCAATAGTCGTTATTTTCGAGAAAAATGCACCACCAGCTTGTCGCCGACGGTTTGCAGAATTTGCACCAGGATCAACAACAGCACCACCGTGACGACCATCACATCGGTCTGGAAGCGCTGGTAGCCGAAACGGATGGCCAGCTCGCCCAGGCCGCCGGCACCGACGACGCCGGCCATGGCGGTGTAGGACACCAGTGTAATCGCCGTCACCGTAATCGCCGCGAAAATGCCGGGGCGGGCCTCAGGCAATAAAGCATGGGTGATGATCTGGCGCGTGCTGGCCCCCATGGACTGGGTGGCTTCGATGATGCCGCGGTCCACTTCACGCAGCGCGGTTTCAACCAGGCGCGCAAAGAACGGCGTTGCGCCCACGACCAGCGGCGGAATCGCACCGGCCACACCCAGCGAAGTGCCGGTGATCAGCACGGTGAACGGGATCATCACGATCAACAGGATGATGAACGGCAGCGAGCGCAGGATGTTCACGCTCAGCGACAGCAACGCGTACAGGCCTTTTTGCTCGAACAGCTGGCGCGGGCTGCACAGAAACAGCAGCACGCCCAAGGGCAAGCCGAGCAGCACGGTGAAGAACAGCGAACCGAACAGCATGGTCATGGTGTCGCCGGTGGCGAGCCAGATTTCGGACCAGTCGATATTGGCGAAGAAACTCATCAGGACTTCCATTAGCGCAGCACCTCCATGTGGACGTCGGCGGCGGTGAAGCGGGCAAAGGCCGCTTCCATGTCACCGCCGGTGATGGCGAGGGTCAGTTGCCCGTAGGGGATGTCTTTGATGCGGTCGATACGCCCGGCGAGGATGCTGTAGTCCACACCCGTTTCGCGGGCGATGTTACCCAACAGCGGTGCGTAGGTCGCTTCGCCCTGGAACGTCAGGCGCACGATGCGGCCCGGTACATGGGCGAAGTCATCGCGCTGCTCGCTTTCGTCGACCTGATCGGCTTCCTGGACAAAGCGCTTGGTGGTCGGGTGCTTGGGGTGCAGGAACACGTCGGCCACCGAGCCTTGCTCGACGATCACGCCGGCATCCATCACGGCCACCTGGTCGCATACGCGGCGGATCACGTCCATTTCGTGGGTGATCAGTACGATGGTGAGCTTCAACTCGCGGTTGATCTCGGCCAGCAGTTGCAACACCGAGGCGGTGGTCTGCGGGTCAAGGGCGCTGGTGGCTTCGTCGCACAGCAGGATTTTCGGCTTGGTCGCCAGGGCGCGGGCAATGCCGACGCGCTGCTTCTGACCGCCGGACAGTTGCGCCGGGTACTTCTTGGCGTGGTCCGACAGGCCGACGCGTGCCAGCAGTTCGGCGACGCGCTGGTCGATGGCCTTGCGCGACAATTCGCCGGCCAGTGTCAGCGGCAGCGCCACGTTGTCGGCGACGGTCTTGGAGGCCAGCAGGTTGAAGTGCTGGAAAATCATCCCGACCTGCTGGCGGAAACGGCGCAGGCCGTTGGCATCCAGGGCCGTGACTTCTTCGCCATCGACGTTGATCTGCCCGCCGCTGGGTTGCTCGAGGCGATTGATCAGGCGCAACAAGGTACTTTTTCCCGCACCGGAGTGGCCAATCAGACCAAACACCTGGCCGTTCTCGACGCGCAGGTTGGTGGGGTGAAGCGCGGGGATTTCCTTACCGGCGACGCGGTAGGTTTTATGGACGTTATGAAACTCGATCACGTAGCGAACCTTGTGGGGCGCATGGAAAAGGGATCAGCGGTTAGCCGGGCGCGCATTTTAGCCTGTCCGTATAGCGGTTCTTAGCATTTATTTCGCATTCAACCAGTGATTTGGCAATAACGCGATCAAAGGTCATAAAAAAGGAACGGTGCAAATTCGTGTCAGTCACTACTTCAGCAACTCGATTTCCCGGGTGCCGTGCCTGGGGTTTTGCTCAAACGAGCCGGGGACCGCTCTGGCCACTTTGAATAAGGAGTTTTGTCTGATGAGTACCCACAAGCCAGCCATCCCGCCGAAGAGTGAACTGGCGGGCACCGATACCCTGGACCGTGGCAACACCAACGCCAAGCTGCAGGCCCTGGAGGCATTCCGTAGCGACGCGACCGGCCAGGCACTGCGTACCAACCAAGGCGTGAAGATTTCCGATAACCAGAACACCTTGAAAGTCGGTGCCCGCGGCCCCTCGCTGCTGGAAGACTTCATCATGCGTGAAAAAATCACGCATTTTGACCATGAACGTATCCCGGAGCGCATCGTGCATGCGCGCGGTACGGGCGCGCATGGCTATTTTCAGACCTATGAAAACCATTCGGCGCTGAGCAAGGCCGGTTTCCTGCGTAACCCCGAGCATAAAACCCCGGTGTTCGTGCGTTTTTCCACCGTGCAGGGCCCGCGTGGTTCGGGCGATACGGTGCGCGACGTGCGCGGTTTTGCCGTGAAGTTCTTCACCGAGGAAGGCAACTTCGACCTGGTGGGCAACAACATGCCGGTATTTTCCATTCAGGATGCGATCAAGTTTCCTGACTTTGTGCATGCGGTAAAGCCTGAGCCGCACAATGAAATGCCTACCGGAGGCTCGGCCCACGATACGTTCTGGGATTTTGTCTCGCTGCAGCCGGAATCGGCGCACATGGTGATCTGGGCCATGTCTGACCGGGCTATTCCGAAAAGCCTGCGTGCCATGCAGGGGTTCGGTATTCACACCTTTCGCTTGATCAATACCGAAGGTAAATCGAGCTTCGTGAAATTCCACTGGCATCCAACAGTCGGCACCTGTTCCCTGGTGTGGGACGAAGCGCAAAAGCTTGCCGGTAAAGATACCGATTACCACCGTCGCGATCTGTGGGAAGCGATTGAGGGCGGTGACTACCCTGAGTGGGAGTTGGGTGTACAGATCGTTGCGCAAGAAGACGAGCATAAGTTCGACTTCGACCTGCTCGATCCGACCAAGATCATCCCCGAAGAGTTGGTGCCGATTACGCCGCTGGGCAAGATGGTGCTTAACCGCAACCCCGACAACTTCTTTGCCGAAGTCGAGCAAGTCGCCTTTTGCCCTGGCCATATCGTGCCGGGTATCGACTTCACCAACGACCCGCTGCTGCAAGGCCGCCTGTTTTCCTACACGGATACCCAGATCAGCCGACTCGGTGGGCCGAACTTTCATGAGCTGCCGATCAATCGGCCTGTAGTGCCTTTCCATAATGGGCAGCGGGATGCCCAGCATCGCACTGTGATCGATAAGGGCCGGGCTGCGTATGAGCCGAATTCGATCGATGGCGGTTGGCCGAAAGAAACGCCGCCCGCGGCTCAGGAGGGTGGTTTCGAAACCTATTACGAGCGCGTCGATGTCAACAAGGTGCGCGAGCGCAGTGAGTCGTTTGGCGATCACTTCTCCCAGGCCACGCTGTTTTTTAACAGCATGAGCCACCATGAGAAAGAGCACATCATTGCGGCCTACAGTTTTGAGTTGGGCAAGGTGGAGCGCGAGGTTATCCGTGCCCGTCAGGTCAATGAGATTCTGGCCAACATCGACCTGGAACTGGCCAGGCGCGTTGCACAGAACCTGGGCCTGCCCGCACCGACCAAAGGCACGGTGCCGCCGCGCAAGGCGTCGGTGAAAGCGTCGCCGGCGTTGAGCCAGGTGAACCTGCTGTCGGGCGATATCAAAACGCGCAAAGTGGCGATTCTGGCGGCTGATGGTGTCGACGGCGCGGCAATTGCCGCATTGAAGAAAGCGCTGCAAGCCGAGGGCGCACACGCCAAGTTGCTCGGGCCGACCTCGGCGCCGGTCGCCACGGCCGATGGCAAGCATCTGGCGGTGGATGCGTCGATGGCAGGCCTGCCCTCGATTGCGTTTGATGCGGTGTTCGTGCCCGGCGGTAAGGCGTCGATCAAGGCGTTGAGTGGGGACGGTGTGGCGTTGCACTACCTGCTGGAGGCCTACAAGCACCTGAAGGCGATTGCCGTGGCCAGTGACGCGCAGCCCTTGCTTGATCTGCTCAAGCTCGAGGCGGATGCGGGGTTGATCGTGGGGGCGGATGCCAAGGCGTTCAAGGCGTTCTTTAAAGCGATTGCCCAGCATCGGGTCTGGGAGCGTGAGCCGAAGGCCAAGGCGGTTCCGGCTTAAGTCATCTGTTGTTGGTTAGATCGCCATCGGGGGCAAGTCGAATCGTCGCACCGCCCCTCCCACATTTTGAACGGTGAATACATTCAAAGTGTGGGAGGGGCGGTGCGACGATTCGACTTGCCCCCGATGGCTTTATTCCGCCTTGCGCGGAATCAGCACAACCTGCGCCGGAATAGTCTTCAGGATCTGCCGGTGAATCGTCAGGTCGTAGCCTGAATCAATGCGCTTGACCCGTTTGCTCAGCAAGGTCGCCAGCCACGGGTAATCCTGGGTGCGCGGTGCCTGGATGGTCACATCGCACTGGTAATTCACCACGTCGGTGGCGATGGCATCCAGCTGATGGCGCAGCTCTTCGATGTCTGTGAGGTTCAGCGCCACGGTGGTGCTCTGCGCGGCCGGGTCGATGACCTTGGCGACGGGCTTGGTTTCGGCGGCCTTGAGGGCGGCCTCGGCTTTGTCCAGCTCGGCTTTGCGCGCGTGGGTGATGGCGCTGTTGACGCCACCGGTCAGCGCCGGAGCCTTGGGCATCAATGCGCGGGCGCGGCTGAGGGCGGTAGCGGCGGCGTTGACATCACCTTTTTGCAACACGATCTGACTGCGTTGCAGGTAGGCTTCGGCCAGTTGACGCTGGTAAGCCTCGAGCGCCGGATCGTTGGGCGACTGGGCTTGCAGCGCGGCCAGTTGGTCTTCGGCGGTGGCCAGCTCGCTGCTGGCCAGGTTTTGCTCCAGTTGCGCGATGGCGACAGCGCGTGCGTCCGGGGCCTCGGGGGCGGCGGGCGGGGTACTTTGACAAGCGCCCAGCAGCAGGGAAAATGCGGCAAGGAGCAGATAACGGGAGGTGAACGGCTTCATTCCTGCGACTCTCTATTTGCGCAAAAAGCGAGCAAGTCTACACCCCTCGACGGGGCAGGACAAAACTCAGCAGAAACAGGGCGGCCGCCGTGACCACAATCGACGGCCCTGCCGGCGTGTCCTTGAACCAGGACAGCGCCAGGCCCCCACACACTGCCAGCATCCCCAGTACGCTGGCGCCGATCGCCATCTGTTCCGGCGAGCGGGCGTGGCGCTGGGCGGCGGCTGCGGGAATGATCAGCAGTGACGTGATCAACAATACGCCGACAATCTTCATCGCGACAGCGATCACCACGGCGATCAACAACATCAAGGTCATGCGCAGCGCGGGCACGGGCAAGCCTTCCACCGTGGCCAGTTCTTCATGCACGGTGATTGCCAGTAGCGGGCGCCACAGCGTCACCAGCAGCACCAGCACGGCTGCGCTGCCGCCGAGAATCCACGCAAGGTCCGTGGGGCTGATCGCCAGCAGGTCGCCGAACAGGTAAGCCATCAGGTCGATGCGTACTTCATGCATGAAGCTCAGCACCACCAGGCCCAGGGACAGAGTGCTGGGCGCCAGGATGCCCAGCAACGTGTCGGAGGCCAGCGGCTGGCGCTGTTGCAGGGTCACCAGCAGCACCGCCAGCAGCAGGCAGCCGACGGTCACGGCGATGGCCGGGCTCACATCCAGCAGAAAGCCCAGGGCCACGCCCAGCAATGCGGCGTGGGACAAGGTGTCGCCGAAATAGGCCATGCGCCGCCAGACCACGAACGAGTCCAGCGGGCCCGCCACCAGCGCCAGAGCCAAGCCTGCCAGCAGGGCGTAGAGCAGAAAATCAGCCATGCTTGCAGCTATCTCCATGAACGTGAGTGTGGGGTGTGGCGGGATCGTCGACCACGGCGCCATGCAGGTCATGGGCGTGATCGTGATGGTGGTGATAAATCGCCAGGCTCTGCGCGTTCTTGCCGAACAGCTCGACGAACGCCGGATCGCCGCTGACTTGCTCCGGATGGCCGGAGCAGCACACGTGGCGGTTGAGGCACACCACTTGGTCGGTGGTGCTCATCACCAGGTGCAGGTCGTGGGAGACCATCAGCACGCCGCAGCCAAGGCGGTCGCGCAGGCGGGTGATCAAGCTGTACAACTCGGCCTGGCCGGCGACGTCGACGCCCTGCACCGGTTCGTCGAGCACCAGCAGCTCCGGCTCGCGCAACAGGGCGCGGGCCAGCAACACGCGCTGCATTTCACCACCGGAGATGCTTTGCACCGGGCTGTCGATGACCTGTTCGGCACCGACCTCCTTGAGCGCGGCTTGCGCGCGGGCGCGGTCCACGCCCGGCACCAGGCGCAGGAAGCGCAGCACCGACAAGGGCAGCGTCGGGTCCACGAAGAGTTTTTGCGGCATATAACCGACACGCAGCTTGGGCTTGCGCCACACACTGCCGGTGTCGGGCTTGAGCAGGCCGAGTACGGCGCGCACCAGGGTGGTCTTGCCGGCGCCATTGGGGCCGATCAGCGTGACGATCTGCCCCGGTTCGACGCTCAGCGCGATGTTATCCAGCACGTTTTGCCCGGCGAACGTGACCCCGACCTGCTCCAGGCGGATTAACGCGTTGCTCATCAAGCCCCCTGGCAACCGGCGCAGAGCCCGACGACTTCGACGGTTTGCCCTTCCACCTTGAAGCCGACGTCGGCGGCGCTCTGGATGATGGCGTCGCTGATGCTGCTTTGCTCAAGCTCAATGGCGGCGTGGCACTTGCGACAGATCAGGAACTGCCCCTGGTGCGCGTGTTCCGGGTGGTTGCAGCCGACGAAGGCGTTGAGTGACGCGATACGGTGTACCAGGCCGTTGTCCAGCAGGAAATCCAGCGCGCGGTACACCGTGGGCGGCGCGGCGCGGCGACCGTCCTGCTCGCTGAGCACGCCGAGGATGTCGTAGGCGCCCAGCGGCTTGTGGCTCTGCCAGACCAGTTCCAGCACGCGCCGACGCAGGGCGGTCAGGCGCAGACCCTGCCGTGCGCAGAGGGTGTCGGCCTCCGACAGCGCGGTATGCACGCAGTGAGAGTGGTCGTGGGGACGGCTGGCAAGCGGTGTTATAGGCATGAGCGGCGACAGATATTTGATAGAGACGTTATTATGTTACCCGTTCCTACGCCATTGAGTGGTCATCGTGTCCCGACTTTTTCCCGTTTTTGTCGTATTTGTCGCCAGTTTGCTCACCGCGGGTGCCGCTCAGGCGGAGGTCAAGGTGCTGACCAGCATCAAGCCGCTGCAGTTGATTGCCGCGGCTGTGCAGGACGGCGTGGCGGTTCCCGAGGTGTTGTTGCCGCCGGGGGCCTCGCCGCATAACTATGCGTTGCGCCCATCCGACGTGCGGCGCGTGCAGTCGGTAGACCTGCTGTATTGGATCGGCCCGGACATGGAAGGCTTCCTGCCCCGCGTCCTCAAGGGGCGCAGCCTGCCGACGGTGGCCGTGCAGGATCTTCCGGGCATGAAACTCCGTCGTTTCGCCGAAGATAGCCATTCCCACGCCGACGATGCCGACGAACATGACCACGATCATCGCCCAGGCACTTTGGATGCACATCTGTGGTTGTCGACGCTCAACGCCCGGGTGATTGCCGCACGCATGGGCGCCGACCTCAGCGCCGCGGACCCGGCCAATGCCGAGCGCTACCAGCTCAACGTGAAGGCGTTCGTGAGCCGACTGGATGCGTTGGACGCACGCTTGAAAGCGCGGATGGCCGGCATCCACGACAAGCCTTACTTTGTGTTCCACGAAGCCTTTGATTATTTCGAAGAGGCCTACGGCCTCAAGCACGCCGGTGTGTTCAGCGTGGCCGCCGAAGTGCAGCCCGGTGCCCAGCATGTGGCGGCGATGCGTACACGTTTGCAGGAAGTCGGCAAGACCTGCGTGTTCAGTGAGCCGCCGCTGCGTCCGCGCCTGGCGGAAACGCTGGTGGCCGGTTTGCCGGTGAAATTGGCGGAGCTGGATGCGTTGGGGGGGTACACCCCGGCTTCCGCTCAAGGTTACGAACAGGTGCTGGACAAGCTGGGCAATGACTTGGCGGGCTGCCTGGAGTCGCTCTGAAAGCCCAGGCATAACGTCTGTAGGAGGGAGCAAGAAGCCCCCTCCCGCATTTTAGAGCGCGAACGGCAGCTGGATCGCGACCTGCTGGCGCTGCGCCAGCCGATGCTCGAACTCCGCCGGGTCATGAATCAACACATCCTGCCCGGCAAACGACTCCGCCGCGATCAGGCGTGACAACCAGAACCGCACGCACGCCACGCGCAACATCGTCGGCCACAACTCGGCTTCTTTCGCGGTAAACGGGCGCAACCCCGCATAAGCCCCGAGCAGTGCGCGGGCGCGCTGGCCGTCGAGTACGCCGTCGGCGTCCGAGCACCAGTCATTCAGGGCGATCGCCACGTCGTATAGCATCGGGCCCGAGCAGGCGTTGTAAAAGTCGATCAAGCCCGTCAGGTGCGTGCCTTCAAACATCGCGTTGTCGCGAAACAGATCCGCGTGAATATTCGCGCGCGGCAGGGCGAGGATCTGCGCCTTGTGGGCCTCGATCTCATCCAGTGCGTCGCGCAGCAGGCGTTGCGGCGCTGCGTCCAGGTGCGAAATCAACTGCGCTCCTTCGCTGAGCATCCAGTCCAGCCCGCGATCGGTCTTGCGCTCCAGCACCTTGTCGCCCTGGGTCGCCAGGTGCAGATGGCCAAGCAGGTCGCCGACCTGGGCGCAGTGCTGGGCATTGGCGTCCTTGATGTGCTTGCCGGCCAGGCGCGGTTGCAGCAGCGCCGGTTTGCCGGCCAATTCGCGCAGGGCCACGCCGTCGGTGGTGCGCAGGGCGTAAGGCACCGGCAAGTCGGCGTCGTGGAGCACGTCGAGCAGTTCGATGAAGAACGGCATTTCCTGCACCGGGCCGCGCTCGACCAGGGTCAGGACGAACTCACCCTGTTCCAGGCTGATGAAGAAATTGGTGTTTTCGCTACCCGCGGCGATCCCCTGGAAATCAAGCAGGCGGCCGAGCCCGTAAGGGGCAAGAAAGGTTTCCAGCTCGGGCCGAGCCAGGGGGGTGAACACAGACATGGTTAAAACTGCCAGTACGGGCGCCGCGGTGTGCGGCGCCAATTGAAGTTAAGAAATCATTTCCATTCGAAGATCTTCCATGACGGGATCAGCATATCCGGTTGGTCAGAGCGGATGAAATTCGCATCGGTTCCGTCCGCGCGCACCAGGAAATACGGTGGGAAGCCTTTCTTCGTTATCTTGATTGCGTACAGGAAACCGTTTTGACGGTACTCCTGAATGGTTCTGTCGCCCTCTGTGCGAATGGTAACTTCCGGATCACCCGAAGGCGCACTGTCGGCCGCCATGGCAACCATCGGAGCGAATGCAAACAAGCCGGTCAACAGCAGGCGATTGAATGAGCGCATGATAACCTTGTCCCTTTGTTGTCTGTGGTCCGGCTATTCTAGCGCCTGACCCGCCGAAAAGGTTGATCCTGCTCATGAGCCAAGCCCCCCTCGTCCTGGTGGACGGTTCTTCATATCTGTACCGCGCCTTCCACGCGCTGCCACCGCTGACCACTTCCAAAGGCCTGCCGACCGGTGCGGTCAAGGGCGTGTTGAACATGCTCAAGAGCCTGCGCAAGCAGTACCCGGACAGCCCGTTCGCGGTCGTGTTCGACGCCAAGGGTGGGACCTTTCGCGACGAAATGTACGCCGAATACAAGGCCAACCGCCCAAGCATGCCCGACGACATGCGCCTGCAGATCGAGCCCCTGCACCAGAGCGTGATCGCCCTGGGTTTCCCGCTGTTGTGCGTCGAAGGCGTCGAAGCCGATGACGTGATCGGCACCCTGGCCCGCAGCAGCGTAGCCGCGGACCGCCCGGTGGTGATCTCGACCGGCGACAAAGACATGGCGCAGCTGGTGGACGGGCACATTACCCTGGTCAACACCATGACCGGTAGCGCCATGGATGTGGAGGGCGTAAAGGAGAAATTTGGCGTCGCTCCGGAGCAGATTATCGACTATCTGGCGTTGATGGGCGATTCGTCCGACAACATTCCTGGCGTTCCGGGCATTGGTCCGAAGACCGCTTCTGGCTTGCTGGTGGGCGTCAATGGCGGCCTGAAAGAGCTGTATGAAAATCTGGATATTGTGCCGAGCCTGCCTATCCGTGGGGCCAAGACCCTGCCGGCCAAGCTGCAAGAGCATAAGGACATGGCCTTCCTCTCCTATCAACTGGCGACGATCAAGATCGACGTGCCGCTGGACGTGGGCCTGGATGATCTGCACCTGATCGAGCCGGATCGCGAAAAACTCCTGGAGCTGTACACCCTCCTGGAGTTCAAAAGCTGGTTCGAGGAAGTGCAGCGCGACGCCAAGCGCACCGGCTTGGAGGTGGCGGCTCCGGTCGCCGAGAATGCGCCGGTCGTCAGCACCGAGCTCAAGTACGAGACCATCCTCGATCAGGCGCGTTTCGATGTGTGGCTGAAGAAGCTCGGCGAGGCCAAGCTGTTCGCCTTCGATACCGAGACCACCGGCATCGATGCACAGCAAGCGCAGCTGGTTGGGTTGTCGTTCGCGGTGCAGCCCTACGAAGCGGCCTACATCCCGCTGACCCATTCCTACATGGGCGTGCCGGAGCAGCTGGACCGCGACACGGTGCTGCGCGCGCTCAAGCCGATCCTCGAAGACCCGAGCAAGCTCAAGGTGGGCCAGCACGCCAAGTTCGATATGAATATCCTGGCCAACTGTGCCATCGGTGGCGATCAGAATTGTGGCATCACGGTGCAGGGCATTGCCTACGACACCATGCTCGAATCCTACGTCCTCGACTCCACCGCCACGCGGCATGACATGGACAGCCTGGCTCAGAAATACCTGGGTCACACCACGGTGAGCTTCCAGGATATTGCGGGTAAAGGCGCCAAACAGCTGACCTTTGACCAGATCTCCCTCGAACAGGCCGGCCCTTACGCGGCTGAAGATGCCGACGTCACCCTGCGCCTGCACCAGACCTTGTTCGAAAAACTCCAGGCGATCCCCAGCCTGGTCAGCGTGCTGACCGATATCGAGATGCCGTTGGTGCCGGTGCTGGCGCGTATCGAGCGCCAGGGCGCGCTGGTGGATGCCAGGTTGCTCGGCGTGCAGAGTGTTGAGCTGGGCGAGAAGATGGTCGAACTGGAGCGTGAGGCATTTGCCATCGCCGGTGAGGAATTCAACCTCGGCTCGCCCAAGCAATTGGGCGCGATCCTGTACGAAAAACTCGGCCACCCGGTTCTCAGCAAGACCGCCAAGGGCCAGGCGTCGACCGCCGAAGCGGTGCTTGCCGAACTGGCCGAGCAGGATTTCCCGCTGCCCAAGGTGCTGATGCAGTACCGCTCCATGAGCAAGCTGAAAAGCACCTACACCGACCGCTTGCCTGAGCAGATCAACCCGCGCACCGGGCGCATCCACACGTCGTATCACCAGGCGGTGGCGGCCACCGGGCGTTTGTCGTCGAGTGATCCGAACCTGCAGAACATTCCGATCCGCACCGCTGAAGGCCGGCGGATTCGTCAGGCGTTCGTCGCGCCAAAAGGCTACAAGCTGCTGGCGGCGGACTACTCGCAGATCGAGCTGCGGATCATGGCGCACCTGGCCAAGGACGAAGGCTTGCTGCACGCCTTCCGCAATGACCTGGACGTACACAAGGCCACCGCCGCCGAAGTATTTGGCGTGGAGCTGGGCGCGGTCACCACCGACCAGCGTCGCAGCGCCAAGGCGATCAACTTCGGCCTGATCTACGGCATGAGCGCGTTTGGCCTGGCCAAGCAGATCGGTGTCGATCGTAAACAGTCCCAGGCCTATATCGACCGTTATTTCGCCCGCTATCCGGGCGTGCTGGCCTATATGGAGCGCACCCGCGCCCAGGCGGCCGAGCAGGGTTATGTCGAGACGATCTTCGGTCGCCGCCTGTACCTGCCGGACATCAACGCGAAGAACCCGGCGCTGCGCAAAGGCGCCGAGCGCACGGCGATCAACGCGCCGATGCAGGGCACCGCGGCGGATATCATCAAGAAAGCCATGGTGGCGGTGGATAACTGGCTAACCGCGTCAGGCCTGGATGCCAAAGTCATCCTGCAGGTACACGATGAGCTGGTGCTGGAGGTTCGCGAGGATCTGGTCGATCAAGTGCGTGACGAGATCCGCCAGCACATGAGCCACGCGGCGACGCTGGATGTGCCGCTGCTGGTAGAAGTGGGCGTGGGTGATAACTGGGACGAAGCGCACTGATAGCGCGGTTCTGCCACCGCCGAGGGTGGTGGCAGAACGCTTTAGATCCGAAAACGCCGTCGCTTATTGCAAATAGTTTTTTGTACCTGCCGGAACTTAACTCATGAAATGCCACTCAGAGTTACTGAATGGGCGGTGAAGCCCTTCAATGCTCCTATGTTGTGTTAAGTGTTGGCAGATATCTGGACCCCGCCCTAGCGGTCCGGAGCTTGAACCCCGAACTTCCCCTCCCCATACGAAGTCCGGGGTTTTTTTTGCCTGCGCAAAAGTCACTCCGCGGTTTCTGCGCCCTTGTCGGCCAATTCCATCCAGTCGGCCAGCACGGTGTAGGCTTCTTCCAGGCCCAGACGCTTTGGCGCCGAGAACAGCTGGATGGTGATGGTGTCACCCCAACCTTTGCGGATTTCCGCCTGCACCTTCAACAGCGTGTTCTTGGCGGCGCCATAGGTCAGTTTGTCGGCTTTGGTCAGCAGGATATGCATCGGCATGCCGCTGGCGACTGCCCAGTCGAGCATCAGCAGGTCGAAGTCGGTCATTGGATGACGGATGTCCATCATCAGAATCAAACCCTTCAAACTCTCCCGGCCACCCAGGTAAGCCTCGAGGTGACGCTGCCAGTGCAGCTTCAGCGGGATAGGTACTTTTGCATAACCGTAGCCCGGAAGGTCGACCAGACGTCGATCATCGTCTAGCTTGAAGAAGTTGAGCAACTGCGTGCGGCCCGGGGTTTTCGAGGTGCGCGCCAGGCTGGCATGGGTCAAGGTGTTCAGGGCGCTGGATTTGTCCGCGTTGGAACGGCCGGCAAAGGCGACTTCAAAGCCCTCGTCATCGGGGCATTGGTCCACTTTGGCGGCGCTGAGCATGAAGGTGGACTGTTGGCACAGGCCGAGGATGGGGTTCTTGAGTTGCATGAGATTTCCGATATGGGCGGTGCCGAAAAAGGGTGCGGCAAGCGGTGTCGTTTCCGTTTCAGTAGCGCCAGTATATAATGCCGCAGATTTTGTGTGTGCTTTGTCCCAGCGAAGGATGAAGTTCACGGGAGCGATA
>Ga0070754_10000170_pt1 | contig 68351 bp, 69 predicted proteins | sample VirMetDEL_Sep_01_FD_75181 | JGI IMG/M metagenome (GOLD analysis project Ga0070754, IMG submission 75181) | Aqueous microbial communities from the Delaware River and Bay under freshwater to marine salinity gradient to study organic matter... | ecosystem: Environmental > Aquatic > Marine >...
GACCCCGACGCCTACAGCTACAGCGGCGGGATCTACGTCGATCACCCCAGCGGCGAGACCGAGGAGGAGCACGTCAAGGCGTGGGTCTACCAGGGCAAGACCCTGCGCGAGGCCCACACCAACATCCGCCCCAAGAAGGCGAAAATCACCTACGACGCCCTGCGTCGCGCTGGGTACTCGGAGATCCGCCGGCTCTACAGCGGCGACGGCGAGCCCACCCAGTACCGGCTGGTCAAGAAGGACGACGCCATGCGCGCCACCTACCGCGGCTATGCCGACGCGATGGGGGCGCGGTTCACCAAGGGCGTCGTGCGGCTGACGCGCAGCAAGAGCGTTCCCGCGTTCCACGGCAAGGTCCTGCCCAAGGCCGGCACCATCGAGCGCGCGGACGACTGGAGCTGGGCCGACAAGAAGGCATCGACGGGCAAGGGCAAGAGCACGCGCTGGAAGCGCCACGTCGGAAAGGAGGTCAAGCGCAGGGGGCCGGAGATCACCGGCAAGGTGGACGAGGCCCGCATGCTGGGCGACTTCCACCTGCGCGCGGTGCAGTTCGGCAACTGGGTGAACGACGAGGACGCACGCGCCAACCTCAAGAACTGCCACGCGGCCCTGACCGACCTGGCCGAGATCATCGGCATCCCCACGCAGGCCATCGCTCACGGCAACCGACTGGGCCTGGCCTTTGGGGCCCGTGGCAGCGGCAACGCGTCGGCGCACTACGAGGGGTCTCAGCTCGCCATCAACCTCACCAAGACCAAGGGCGGGGGCTCCCTGGCCCATGAGTGGGGGCACTTCATGGACCACGTCCTGACCGGCACCGTCCGCGGCGTGGGCGACGTGGAGCTCAAGCAGGACGGCAACCGGCTGCGGGTTCACTTCCTGTCCCACTACGAGGGGCACCCGGCCGTGCCGCCCAAGGTGGCCGAGGCCGTGCGCAACGTCATGGCCTCGATCAAGCACGGCGACCCGAAGATGGTGGACATCGCCACCGAAGAGGCCGCGCTCAAGGCCGACTGGGACGAGTGGGGCGCGCGGGTCAGCAAGTTCAACGTCGCACCCCGACCCAAGACCCCTGCGGAGCGGGACAAGTTCGCGGCGGATCGCAAGGCCATCGTGCGGGCCCGGGACGAGCTGAAGCGCCGGCAGAAGGACCTGTCAGGCAAGCGGGCCGGCAAGTCCGATTACACGCGCCACGCGGAAGCCCTGGGCGACTACTGGGGCCGCCCCCACGAGATGTTCGCCAGGGCCTTTGAGTCGTTCGTGGAGGACGAGCTCGCCAACGCTGGGCGCGAGAACACCTACCTGGTGACGGGCACTCAGAAGCAGTACAGCGTGCAGCGCGCGAACATCAAGACGCCCCTCGAGCCGTACCCGCAAGGCGCGGAGCGGGCCCGCATCAACAAGGCAATGCGCGCGTTCTGCGACGCCCTGGCCGAGACCTCCGCGCTGCGGAAGGCCCTGGACGCCATCGCAGTGCAGTCCGCTCAGCGTGAGCAACAGCGAAGCGGGGCGACGGGCTGGGTGCCGCTGAACAAAGGACGCCCTGGGTTGGTCCTGGTGCCGTCGAAGTCCAACCCGCAGATCAAGCGCTGGCAGCGCCAGGGGGGCCCTGCGCCCTCTCAGCAGCGCCGCCGAGCTGCACGTCCCGACGCAAGGGCCGCTCGCCGAACGCGGCAGGAGCAGCCAGCGGCGAAGCCCCAGGCCCACGCTGGCGCATCCGCAACGGGCAAGGTCCACGACGAGCCCATGCCGAAGCTACCCGAGGGCTTCAACGACATGAGCAAGCGCGAGCGCGCGAAGCTCACCAGCGACTGGGGCCAGGTCCAGAAGGAGATGGACGCCCGCTACGAGCGCCCGACCATCGGCAGCGCCGCGGACGGCACGGCCTACCTGGAGAAGATGGCGAAGGACGGCTGGATCAGCCCGCACAACGTCGAGTGGGGCACGGTCTGCTTTGAGTCCCTGGGCCGGCAGCTGGAGGCCGCGGGGGCCTCTCCAGAGGACACCACCGAGCTGATGAGCATGGCTGCGCAGAAGCTCATTCACCAGGAGCACGAGAGCGTCCGCCGCACCCTGGGCGACCACGGCCTGCGCCACATCGGGCGCAACATCATGCAGATGGACTCCATCCTCGACGCCCTCGACGAGGGCGGGCTGGCCGCGGAGCCTGCCGAGCGGGCCGCTGCCGTCCTGGCCATGATCACCCACGACATGGGCTACACGATCCCCGCCATCGCCCGCGGCGGGTTCGATGTGAAGGACAACTACTACCACCCCAACGCCAGCATGGAGCTCTGGCGGACGGAGGTGGGCGAGAGCCACGCCCTGCAGCGCGTCCTGGGGTCCACCCTCACCAACAAGGCCGCGGGCTGGATTGTGTCGCACTCCAGCTCGCACATCGACTGGGAGCGCGACGGCGTCGGCACGGCCATCCGCCTGGCCGACAACACGCACCTGTTCGCGGACAAGATGCCAGAGGTGCTGTACAACCAGCCCCAGGCCGCTGAGCTCATGGCCAAGATCGCCATCGCCAAGAAGGAGGGCGTGGCCATCGACGGGCTCAAGGCCCAGCTGGTCGCGCACATTGAGCGCCGTACCGACATCGGCGAGCCCCAGAAGTCCGCGCTCAGGCAGGCCGCGGGCGAGATCTCCAAGCGCACCCCGAAGTTCCTGGCCTCGCGCCTGGCCGGTCGTGACGCCAAGTTCAGCTTCGACCGCGCCAGCCTCACCATGAAAGTGGACGTGGAGCGCAGCCCCCTGCGCGAGGCCATCGGCCAGACCTTCGGGGCCGACGCGAAAGACAAGCAGTTCATCAAGATGCTGGGCGACTTCGGGGTCAAGGCCGAGAGCGTTGAGGACCGCACCCGGCTCGAGGGCGACCGCGGGGCCATCGAGTTGGCCTGGGTGGACTCCAAGCCCCCGCCCAACGACATGGAGAAGAGCTACGCCGACGCCCTGGGTCGCGTCCAGAAGCAGTGGGGGCGCATCAGCCAGCGCGGAAAGAAGGGCCGCGACACGTACCGGTTCTTCCACGTCCTCAAGAAGGGCGTGCGCTTCACGTTCCTCCTGGATCTGGCGAAGGCCGTGGTTCGCAACAGGAACTACGAGGCCCGCCGTGGGCTTCGCCCGCCCGGCACCGGGTGGGAGCCCATCCCCCGCACCGCGCGGCGTGGCTGGCGGAAGCCCAAGGGCAAAGGCTTCGACTACTGGTATCCGCAGCTGGACAAGAAGCCGCAGAACGTGCGGGAGCACGCGGTGCGCCTGGCCAACGACCTTGGCGAGCTGCTACGCGCCGGCTGGGACCGGCTGGAGCACTCGGCCAAACACACGTTCGCGGAGTTCCCCGCGGCGGCCAAGGCCCTGACGCGGCTCGCGGGTGGTGAGACGTTGTCACGCGAGGACAAGATGAAGGTGCTGAGCGTTGGGATCACGCTTGGCCATGTAGCGCTGGCGCTGGTTTCAAAGGGCGCGGCCCCCGCCATCGCCAAGCTGGGCCAGAAGCTGCTGACCCACACGGTGGTGGAAGCGGTCTCCAGCCACCTGACGAAGGTGTACCTGGGCAAGGCGGGCCTGGAGCTGGTCGGCAAGGCCGTGGACCTGGTGAAGGCTGGGGAGCTGACGGCCGAACAGGCGAAGTTCACGCGCGGCATCGTGCAGGCCGTCGCGGACGAGCTGGTGCGCACGCAGCGTGCCCCATGAGTGGCCCCCGCTTCCTGGTCAAGGCCGACCAGCTCAACCTGTTCGGCGGCAAGACCACCGTGAAGGCCCACGTCCGCCGCACGCCGAAGAAGGCGACGCCGGTCAAGCAGCACACGCGCAAGCGCAAGCCGTCGAAGCCACGCACGTTCGCCCAGTCCTACTACCCACCGAAGCGGAAGGACCGGCCCACGCTCTGGGGAGCCAACGGGCCCGACGACAAGACCGTCAAGCAGTGCAGCTGGTGCGGCATCAGCGACACGCCCGGAGCCCAGCGCCCCAGCCCTGGCCACGAGAGCGTCACCTACCTGGGCCTGTCCGAGCGGACGCACTGCCCGACATGCCGGATCTCGCCCACCGACCCCCAGGCTGCGCTCGACGACATCCTGGAGCGCCTGGAGCGCACCGACCTCAAGGCGAAGCCACGCCGCGAGCTCGAGGCCGCCCGCGACCGCATGGAGGCCGCCAAGCGGCGCGAGGCCCCGACCAACGAGGAGTGGAGGGCCGCGCACTGGCTGCCCGACGGCGAGCCCACACACCCGGGCTGGGTGACGGGTGCCTACTGGGAGACCACGGGCACACCGTCACCGGAGAAGGGCTTCCTGCACCTGGTGCGGGGTCCCGACGACCCGGCCCGCATCAGCCGGAAGGAGCGGCAGGCCGCGAGCTCCACCAGCGCAGTGGACTGGCGCGCGGCGTTAAAGGACACGAAGGAGGGCTGGAAAGCCAGGATCCTCAAGGTCCTACATGAGGCCGACGCGCCGGGGCTGACGTTCAACGCCATCGTGCTGGCCATGACCGGTGGCAACTACACCGCCGACATGGTCCACATGACCGAGGCGACCCAGGCCCTATGGGGGCTGGTCGAGGCCCGCGTGCTCGCGCACAGCGCTACCCAGGTCCCGCTCTACTTCGCCCTGGTCCCCGAAGGCATCGAGCCCAAAGGGCCCGCCTGGAACAGCGTAGCCAACTGGCGGTTCGACCACTGCGGCAAACGCCACTACTGCGGCGCGAAGGGCCCGGCCGTCGAGGCGTGCGAACTCTGCGGCACCAAGGTCCACCGCCCGGAGCCCCAGAAGCCCGTGGCCCTGCACTGGGATGCGCCCTGGCCGCTGGAGCCCCCAGAGGCCCAGCTGACCCCGCAGCAGGAAGCCCTGGACGAGGACGACCGCCAGCGCCGGCTGATGGCCGGCGTGGACCCCGAACCGGGTGCCGTCCACGAACTTGGGCGGGTTCTGTGGGCCCTTGACCGAGCCATTGAGGAGACGGACGGCTACGGGCGGGACTGGCTTCGAAGCCTCCGAACCAACACCCGCGATGTGTGGAAGATCAACAAGCGCAAGGGGTTCGCCACTGACAACGTCAACAACGCCGTCCAGGATGTCCTGGGCGGGTTGGCGGCGAACACGCTGGCAGCAGCGTCGGGGCGGGGCGTCCACAAGAAGATGACGGCAGCCGCGGCGGCAGCGGCAATCCTCGCTCACCACATGAAGGGGGCGTCATGATCCGCTTCCTGCTCAAGAGCCAGCTGGGCCTCTTCGGCCCGCGCAAGGCCGAGGTCAAGGCCCACGTCCGCAAGACCACCAAGGGCGTCGTGCCCGTCCAGCAGCACCAGCGCCAGACCAAGGGGCGCAAGCCGCCCACGACCGTCCACCAGGCCATGAAGCGCGCCGGCAAGGCCATCGAGCAGGTCTACGGCGTCCCCTGGGGCCAGGTCGGGGCCTACCTCAACTTCTACGCGGCGTTCGGCACCAGCGGCCCCGATGCGGCCAAGCACGATGGCGGCCACGACCTGGTGCTCAAGCTCGAGGACAGCGGCCTGGTCCGCGCGCGGCGCGTCAGCGGCTGGGATCCGCAGGCCGACGGTGGCCCGGCCTACCGGATCGACAAGCAGGTGGGGACGGCGCAGCTCGACCTGAGCGACCCAGGCAGCTGGGAGGGGCGCATCCAGGGCCTGGTCGAGAGCCTGCTGCTGTCCGATGGCCGCCCCACTGTCCTCGAGCTCTACGCTGGTATGGGCGGGCTGGCCCATGGGGCGAAGCGCGCGGGCTTCCGCGTCGTGGGCATGGCCGAGCGCGACCCGCACGCGCTCAAGACCCTGGAGCTCAACAAGCAGGACGACCTGCTCGAGGGGCGCATCTACGACGTGGACCTGTCCAAGCCCCCGCCGTTCGCGCACCTGCGCGGGAAGGTGGACGTGGTCACCGGGGGGCCCCCGTGCCAGCCGTTCAGCCGGGGCGGCGATGCGGCTGGCCAGTTCGACAAGCGCGACGGGTGGCCCCACCTGCTGCGCGTCGTGGAGCAGGTCCAGCCTGGCTACGTCGTGGCCGAGAACGTCCGCGGGCTGATGGACACGAAGTTCCAGGGCTACCGCGACCTGATCCAGCAGGAGCTGGCCTACCGGCACTACGCGAGCAAGTGGGTGCGCGCGTCGGGGCCCGACTTCGGGGTGGCCCAGGACCGCGAGCGCGTGTTCCTGCTCGCGTGGCGCAAGGGCAGCGCCCCCTACCGCGAACCCGTCCACACCACGGAGTGGGACGCCCCAGACCTGGCCGATGTCATCGACGAGTGGGGCGAGATGCGCGCCGAGGAGATGCGGGCCCCGGTCCCCAGCGCCCTGACCGACAAGTGGCTCAAGAAGCACCCACCCAGCGACCCCGCGGCGAAGACCACCGCCTTCACCATGGTGGCCCGGCACGGGGCTGGGTCGGTCAACCTGGTCCGAGTCCCGGCCTACAAGGTGGGTGGTCCCGTCCTGGTAGACGACCGGGGTGAGAGCGGCATGGAGCAGGCCCTCGCCCGCGAGCTCGAGGCGCAGCTGGACCAGCCGGAGATCACCTACTTCGAAGCCGCGGCGCTGGTGGACCAGCAGGGAGGCGCGGCCGCGGTCTCCGCGCTCCTGGACAAGGTCATGGCCCGGCACGGCGACACATGGGGCCGCGGCGTCATCGACGGCACCATCACCCGCGTGGACGGCGACGCTGTGTGGGTGTCCACACCGGGCGCGGGGGAACAGCGATTCGCCCGCCGGCACGTCTACCCCTACGCCCAGGACGTGAAGCGGATGCCCACGTCGATGATGGCGGCCGTGCAGGACTTCCCGCCGAACTACAAGGTCAGCGGGGGCCTGAACGCCCGGGGCCGCCAGATCGGCAACGCTGTGGCCCCCGGTATGGGCGCTGGCATCATGCTGGGGCTGCCCATCGCCCCCGAGCTGGTGGACCTGGAGATCTGATGAGCGACTGGAAGCCGCACTGGCGGCAGTGCAAGACCAGCGGCAACGCGATCTGGACCCTCAACTGCGACAAGCAGGGCGACGAGGTGCGCGTGCGCGTGCCCTGGTCGCGCCGGCACGACTCCGCGGGCTGGCCTCGAGGCGAGAAGTCCCGCGTGCGCTACCGCCATGAGGGGCGGGAGTACAGCGGCCTGCACGTCAGCAGCGGCGACGAGGGCATCACCGTGCTCAGCCACGACGGCAAGGTCCACCGCCTCAAGCACGGGCGCTATACCCACAGCGCCGGAGCGAAGCCCCAGGACCCCAAGGCGGCGACCGGCACGAAGCAGGACAAGGCGGCACCGACCGGCACGAAGCAGGACAAGGCGGCACCGACCAGCACGAAGCAGGACAAGGCGGCACCGACCGGCACGGACCTGCTCAAGGCCGCATGGGGCGAGCTGATCCTCCTGGTCAAGGGCGAAGACCCACCCACGGCCGAGCGCTTCCAGGACTCCAAGAAAGGCGCACAGAAGCCCTCCAAGCTCATCGACCGGGTGCGCGGGGCCGCTGCCCGGCAGGACGCCGCCAAAGCCAAGGGAGGCGGCGCGGAGGGCATCCCTGGGGCCAAGAAGGCCGCCCCGGACAAGTCCCGCGAGGTCAGCAAGGGCAAGGGCGGCAAGTACCCGGCGCTCAAGCCTGGCCAGCGCTGGATCACCGTCCACCCCAACGGCAGCGACGAGAAGGGTGTCCCGATCCTGCTGGACCCTGAGCCCGATGGGTCCTTCCGCGTGGTCGGTGGGGCTGGCGGCAAGCTGAACCACCTGATCCTGACCGGCGTGAAGTCCGAGTCCGAGTACAAGGCCAAGGCCAAGGCCAAGCGTGAGGCCAAGAAGGCCGCCGAGAAAGAGCGTCGGGCTGCGATGACCCCTGACGAGCGCAAGGCCGAGAGGGCCGAGAAGACCGCCCGGAAGCAGGCCGTCACCGCGGCTGAGCGCAAGTTCATCGACGACGTGCAGAACCGCATGGGCGGCGTCGACGACGAACTCCCGGAGGAGGAGCTGGACAAGCTGAGCCCCAGCGTGCGTCACAAGAAGGAGCGCAGCCACCACCGCAAGCGCCTGCGGCAGGCTCAGAAGCGCGTGCGCGAGGTCAGCGACCAGCTGGTCGAAGAGGGGATCCGCTCGCCCGAGATGGCCGAGGCCATCCGCAGCGCCCTGGACGAACGCCCCGAGGTCCTGGCAGAGGCCCAGGAGATGGCCAGGAGGTCATGGACGCGGTCGCGGTCGAGAAGGCCGCGAGGGAGGCCAACCGCGCCAGCACCACGCGGCGCAAGCTCAACCCTGGCGTCAGTGCCCTGGTCGAGGCCGCCGAGGACGCCCTGGACAACCTGGAGAGCTTGGAGGGCGAACTCGGCGAAGTGCCCGAGGAGTCCGAGACCGTCACCGAGCTGCCCAGCGTGGCCACCAAGCAGGAGGCCAGGGCGCACATCGAGCAGGCCCGCCTACTGCAACAGATCGCGACCGGCGAGGCCGACATCACCGACGACGGTGTGCGCGAGGCCATGAAGGACGCTGGCGTCTACAGCCTGGACGACCTGGACGACGACGAGGTCCAGGACAACCTGCGCGCGGCCGCCGTGGCCGCGACCGACAGGGCGCTCACCAGCATGGCGCAATCCAGCCGATTCGAAGCGCTCGAGGGCGCTGGCGAGGTGGAGAAGGCCGAGCAGATCAAGGCTCACCGCGACACCATGCAGCGCATGGCGAAGGCCATGAAGGACGAGGTGGCCGCCACCGGGCTCAACGACCTGGAGAAGGTGCCAATCCGCCGCTACGAGCTCGCCGAACTGGTCGAGGTCATGCGGTCGGAGAAGTCCCTGCGACGCGAGAAGCAGGCGCTGGCCGGCACCGTGAAGGAGGCCGAGAAGGGCCAGTATCGGGACACCCGCAAGGCGTGGGACATGGAGGTCAAGGCCGTCGGCGGGGACGCCGCCCGGACCTACCAGGAAGAGCTGATCCGGCGCACGACCGAGAACCTGCTGGGGCTGGCCGCTCGCGGCGACAACAGCTTCCTGCAGAGCCACGCCAACGGTGCGTTCGATGGCCTGGCCGACATCCAGCTGGGCGCGGACGGGCACCGGCACCTGTCCCGCGACGTGGTCGATGCCGTTGGCCTGCGCAACAGCGCCCTGCTCACCCGCTACGCCCTGGAGAAGGGCGGCCACGACCGGCGCAAGGTGCTCAGGGCCCTGGAGGACACCCACGTCGAGCGCGTGATGTCCAAGGCGCAGGAGGCCATCAGGGCGGCCAACGAGTACGTCCCTGGGCTGTCTGAGACGGTCACCGACGTGGGCAGCATCGAGAAGGCTCTGCAGCTGGTGGATGCGCATGAGCGCCAGCTGGTGGAAGCTGAGCGCGCGGTCGGGGCCACCCTGGGCAGCCTGGAGGCCACCGCAGCGCTGGGCCAGGCGTTCCGCTCCAGCCGGATGCCCGACAGTCTGGACGTGTCCATCCCGGAGAACGAGAGCATCGAGACCGGGATCAGCTGGATGCACGCTGTGGGCCTGCGGCCGGGCGAATACCAGGTCAGCGAAGAGGACGGCGTCCGCAAGATCACCGTGGCGAAGGAGCACTGGGACAAGCTCCTGACGCCCGTGGACCAGGAGGCCGTGGACCGCCGCCGCACCGTCAACGCCATCAAAGCCGGGAAGGAGGACGAGGACGGCTGGATGCCCCAGGGCTTCGCCAAGCGGACCCCCACCAGCTTCAACATGCCGGCGAAGGAGGCCCCGCGCTTCTGGGAGCCCGTGGGTGGCGTGGACAGCCTCGAGGACCACATCGGGGCCCGTGTCGCCAGCGGCGAGGGCCTGGACAGCATCGCCCGCGACCTCATCAGCGCCGATGTCCTCAAGCAGGTGAGCGACCGCGACGGACACCTGGACAAGGTCCGGGACCTGCTGCCCCTGTACGACGACGAGGGCAAGCCGCGCCCCTTGTCCGAGCTGGGACCTCTGGCCGAGGGCTACGCCAGCGCCTACCTCAAGGGCCAGGGGCGCGAGGGCGAGGGCTACCACAGCCAGGACATCGGCGTGGACCGGCCCCAGACCCGTGAAGCCGTGTTCCGCACGTTGAGCAAGCACCCCGAGGCCGTGGCCGCGTTCAAGGGCATCAGCGACCTGACCGGCGACGAGCGGCGCGTGATCCGGTCGAAGTTCTACGACATGGCCGGGATCGACCCGAAGGTGCGCGTGGACGAGGGCAAGTTCAAGGCTGAGCTCGAGGCCCTGGGCCCGGAGCCATCGAAGACGGGTGGCACCCAGTCCCTCTTCGGAGGGGGCGGGCCATCCGCCGAGTGGCAGGACTACCAGCGCCAGGTGGACCAGCTGGTCAAGCGCTACCCGCGCGCGGGGCTGGCCGACGCCATGAAGCGCGCCACCACCGACGAGCAGAAGGCCGACCTGCTCAAGGCCGCCCGCGAGGCCCCCACGGCTTGGGCCCGCTACGTCCAGGCGCACGGCTCGCTGCCCAACGCCATCGCCAGCATTCAGGACGCGATGCGTGGCGAGTTCGTCGAGACCTACGTCTCGAACCAGAGCACCGTCGGCGAGCAGGGCCTGATCCGCGGCACCGCCAAGCTGACCGGCGACCAGGCACACGCCAAGTTCATGGCCAGCCCCGAAGAGCGGGCGGACATGCTGTCCAGCCTGCAGCGGACGCAGGCGCAGCTGCGCGGGCGCACCGCGGGCAAGTTCGCGGCCGAGGGCGAGGGCGCGGTCAGCGCGAAGTACCAGCGCCACCTGGAGGCCCAGGAGACCTACAGCGCCGCGCAGGCCGGTCTCTTCGGCATGGCCCCGCCCAAGCCCGAGAGCAAGCCGAAGGACATCAAGCTGGGGCACGGGGAGCGCTGGAGCATCGGCGCTCGAGCAGAGGCGCAGCTGGCCAGCGTGATCCAGACCGTGGGCTCCGGCGTCGAGGCCCGCGACAACTTCGAAGTGTTCCCCGCCAACATGGACGGCGACCGCATCGCGCAGCAGCGCGGCATCAAGGCGCTGATGGAGAGCAAGCGCATGGTGCTGGCCTGGGGCACCGGCTCCGGCAAGACACCCGGCTCCCTGGGGGCCTTCACCGAGGCCCACGCGCGCGGCGACACGAAGCACGGCCTGTTCAGCGTGCCCAGCGCGGGCGGCAAGATGGCCCGGCAGTTCCGAGGCGAGGCCCTGTCTTTCCTCGAGCCCGGCAAGTTCAGCGTCGTGACCAGCGAGGGCAAGAGCCACGAAGAGCGCCTGGCCCTGCTCACCAACCCCAACGACCTCACGATCATGACCCACCAGGCCACCCGCGACACGGTCCTGAAGGCCATGGCGGACAAGTACGCGGACGGCGACATCGCCCGGATGAAGCGCGACCTGATCAACACCGACCTGCAGACGACCGCGAAGTGGTGGGCCGATCTCCGCGAGGAGCTGGGAGTCCCCAAGTTCTTCACCGCGGTGGACGAGTTCCACGGCATCACCGACCGCGGCGAGCCCAGCGGGATCGCGGCCATCCACCAGATGATCAGCCACCCGCTGAACACCACCCACTGGGCCGGGTTGAGCGCCACGCCCATCAAGAACGAAGAGGCCGAGGTCTGGAGCACCGCGCAGCTCGTAGACCCGGACAAGTACAGCAGCCGCAACGAGTTCATGCGGACCTACGGTCACGACCTGGCCCATGGCTACGAGGGCATCCGCCGCGAGCTGAGCGACCGCGTCCACAGCGTGAAGATCAACCCAGCCGGCGTCGAGCGTCAGCGCTTTGAGAACCCCATGATCCAGGACGGCCGGAAGGTCGCCGGCCACCCCCAGGGGGTCGAGCTCCAGCCGGAGCACCGCAAGCTGGTGGACCAGGTCAAGGCCGACTTCAAGATGCTCAGCAGCGTGGTGAAGGAGGACCGCGAGCCCAACAGCGCCGAGGAGCGGGCGGCCCTCGAGCGCTTCGGAGGCGAGCGCGCCCTGCGCGCCCTGGGCACCGCGAAGGAGAACGCGATGCGCAAGGCGATCTACAGCGCACCACGGGAGCACAACACCATCCTGCGGTCCATGGCCGACGTGATCGAGCACGACGTGAACAACGGCAAGTGGGAGCTGCATGACAAGAAGGGCAAGCCGACCGGCGAGATGAAGACGGGCAAGCCGTCGATCATTTTCGTGGACCGTCACGCCGACGCGGACCTGATCACCGAAGAGCTCAAGGCCCGGGGCATCGAGTCCGCCTACTTGAGCGGGCGCAGCAACGCCGACGCCAACGACAAGAGCCTGCAGGCGTTCAAGAGCGGCCAGATCCCCACGCTGATCGTGTCCCCCGCTGGCGAGGCCGGGATCAACATCGCAGAGGGTCGAGCCACCCACCACTACGGCATCCCCATGACGGCGAAGAGCCACACCCAGCGCGAGGGCCGCGCCTACCGGCAGAAGGCCCGCGGCGACGTGGACGCGCACGACTGGTGGACGGCCACCGAGTTCGACCGCAACGCCCGCGCCCGCCTGCAGCGCAAGAGCAGCCTGGCCGACATTTTCGAGCAGCCGATCGGCAGCGCCGACGAGCAGGGCTTTGCCGCCCGCTACGCTGCGGAGCTCGCTGAGAAGCACGAGTCCACCGACCTCACCCACCTGGCCGCCTGATGAAGAAGAAGCTGCACGCCGCCGCCGCCGACATCGGGGCCAACCGCAAGGCCCTGCAGAAGGCCCGCCAGGACCTGGTCGCGCGAGCTCGCGCACAGCTCGACACGGTCCACGGCCCCATCGAAGCTGGAGCGAAGGCCCTGGACAAGGGCAAGGGTGGCGTCCTGCACCACCGCTACGTCCGCACGCGCTCCAACGAACGGGACCGCCTGCGCGCCGTCGTGGCCGAATACCCCAGCCCCGCCAAGGGCGAATGAGCCAGCCGCGACCCGCGACCCACCCGGTCACTTGCCCAACCTGTGGCGCTGACCTGTTCCGCGACAGCGAGGGCGAGACCACCATCAGGGCGCGCGTGCTGGTGCTGCGGGCTGGCGACGTGGTGGCCAAGTGCCCCAAAGGGAAGTGTCGCGGCGAGGCCGTTGTGCCCTTCCTGCAGGTCCAGGACACCCCGCCTGCCCGCCGGTTTGTGGTCCGCAGCGGGTTGACAGGCCGGAACCCGGGCTCATAGCTTGCCAACAGCGGCACGCGCGGCCCAGTCAACCACGAGGACCCGCGTGCAAGAAGACCTGCTGGATGCAGCCGTGAGTGAGGCCCTGGCCGCCGAGGCCCGCGACTTCCGCCTCTACGGCTCTGTCTCCCCGCTGCTGGAGAAGGCCGTGGTCACGGGCTACCGCCCCCGCCGACGGCTGGGTGGCTGGCTGGCCACGTTCGGGAAGATCGGACCCAACGGCGGCATCGTGCCCACCGTGGACCGCGACGGGCACGTCTTCGCGGCCGCGCGCCAGCTGGGCCTTGTGGACTGGTCGGCCTACCTCGAGAAGGGCCTATGGAATGACCGGCACTTCGACGGGCTGATCCACAAGCCCGAGACCATCGTGGGCATCGCGGACACCCTGGAGTTCGCGGACGAGCACACCAGCCTGGGTCAGGCCCACCGCAAGGTCGGGTTTTTCACCACCGGGCACCTGTTCGACCGCGCCGACCCCCGCAGCTGGGAGGGCCTGGGACGCACGCCACGCCCCCACGAGCTCGCCAAGTCCGACGAATACTGGGAGCTGGCCCAGCTGTTGGACGGCACCCCCCGCGAGCTGGGGTTCAGCGCCCACGGCAAGATGGCCCTGGGTCAGGACGGGTGCAGCATCGCCTACGCGAAGATTTCGCAGTGCGCCATCGCCCAGCTTCCGAAGAACCCCGACGCCACGGTGCAGCTGCTCAGCAAGGCGTGCGCGGCCGGGCCGATCTCCGACCTGGCCAAGGCCGTCACCGCTGACAACCCGCTGGGACGCGCCATCGTCCCCGAGGACCTGGAGGCGACCCCGGATCGTTCCAGCAGCGAGCAGGAAGCCGTGCAGCGCATCCTGCAGCGCCTGATGGACCGCTACAACCTCTCCAAGGCTCAGGCGCAGCGCGCGCTGAACGCCTGGCTCCGCAAGAACCGACCCGCCAACATGGAGGCTTAGAGCCGCATGCCCACCGAAGATCAGACTCAGACCCCGCGCCTTGACTCGCTCATCACTGAGATGGAGGCCGCGGGACGCCGCGAAGACGACATCCTGCTCAACCTGGCCAAGGGCGTCCAGACCGGTTTCTCCGACCTCCGCGACCTGCTCAAGGGCGACGAGGAGGAGATGGACACGGACGACATGTCCGACGTGAACCAGATGGCCGGCGACGGTGGTGACGGCGACGCCGACAAGAAGGCCAACAAGAAGGCCAAGGGCATGGAGGGCGACGAGGACGACGAGGACGACGACACCGACGGCTCGCCTGGCTTCGACGACATGGAGAAGGGCTCCCTGGAGTTCGATGTCACCGAGTTCGTCCTGGGCCTGGACGAGAAGCTGTCCAAGCTGGACATGCTGGACGAGATGGACGCGCGCCTGGCAAAGGCCGAGAAGGACAACGCCGAGCTGCGCCAGCTGGTCGGCAAGTACATCGCGGCCGACATGGACGCGACCGAGATGTTGACCAAGGCGGTCGTCACCTCCGGCATGGGCATCGAGGCCATCCCGACCGGTCGCCAGCGCCCCGGCGCTCACCAGGTCCGCACCGCGCAGCTGCGCCACGCCGACGAGAACCAGCAGGGCAAGCCCCGCGCCACCGAGTTGCACGACTGCAACGTCCAGCAGCTGGCCAAGGCCCGGTCGGCCGAGCTGATCAGCGCCTCTGAGCTGCGGAGCTACCGCAAGACCGGTGCCTTCGACAACGAGGACAGCGTTCGCAACGCCGACCTGGTCAAGACCGTCAGCGCCATCAACTTCGACGACTGAGCCCCCACGGGGGCTTCGGCCCCTCCCTACACCAGCGCACGCGGCGACGGCCACCCCCTTCACTGACTTCCTGGGAGACCCCCCATGACCGCGCACATCAACTACCTCGAGCAGCTCGACCTGCTGGAGAAGGCCGTCGCCACCGACACGATCACCGCCATCGTCCCCGAGGACCTGGAGATCGAGGCCCACAACACCCTGTGGAACGAGTCCGAGCCCGGCGAGCTCACCCTGCTCAAGTACCTGCCCAGCGTCAACGCCACGCAGGTGAACCACGAGTACACCCGGATCACCGGCTTCGGTCGTGGCCACAAGCGCCGCAGCTACGGGTTCTTCGGCGAGAAGAGCCTCCCGCCCGAGAGCAACTTCAAGAGCCAGCGCGTCGTCAACGTCATCCGCCTGATGGGCGAGATCGGCCCGACGTTCCTGCTGGCCGCCTTGGAGAAGACCCAGCGGGCCCTTGGGACCACGGGCGCGGCCAACATCGAGGCCGTCGGTCTGCAGCGCGCCGTGCTGTGGCAGAAGAACCGCGCGCTCTACATGAGCGACACCCGCGACACGAACAGCGAGCTCCGGTACAAGGGCCTGTACCAGCTGATCGAGGAGGGCACCGACTCCACCGCCTCCGGTTTCTCCGGCGTCGGCGGCAAGGGCTCTCCCTTCGGCAGCCACATCATCGACATGCGGGGCGAGCCCCTGACCGTGGACACCGTCCGCGAGCGCATGGCTGAGAGCGCCATCCTGTTCGGGCAGATCAACTGCCTGTTCATGGACCCGCTGGTGCGCGCCGACTTCGAAGGCTCCATGGACAGCGCCCAGCGCCTGCCCCTGGCCATCCAGGCCCGCCCGTACATGCTCGGCCAGAACATCGGCGGCATCCAGACCAACGGCGGAACGGTCTACTTTGAGTCCGACAACACCCTGAGCGGCATCTACAGCCGCCCGCAGTACCAGGACGAGCGCGAGTCCGGTGGCCCCTCCACCCGGCCCACGGTCGCCGCGAGCGCGGTGGCCGGTGGCACCAGCGGCAACACCAGCCTCTGGAACAGCTCCTACGCGGGTGACGTGTACTACCAGGTCACCGAGGTGAAGGACGACCTGGAGAGCAAGGGCCAGCGCGCGCCGGCGACGGCCTCGACCTACCTGACGGTGGCGAGCGGCCAGGAGGTCCAGCTCGACATCACCCCCGGCGACCCCACGGTGGACAGCTTCCGGGTGTACCGCGGCACCGACTCCGACGCCTCGGACGAAGACGCCTGGTTCATCTACGAGGTGGCCAACGACGGCGGAGGCTCCACGGTCACCAGCTACGACTGGAACAAGTGGATCCCCAACACCACCTGGGCCTTCGGCCTGCGGGTCTTGAGCGCCAGCCAGCGCTCGCTGCAGAACGGCCAGGTCAACGCCTACTGGGCCGCGAAGGACAAGAGCGCCAGCTTCCTGCGCGCCGGTGAGAAGAAGGGCAACACCGTGGCCGTGGCCGAACTCGGTCCGAGCATGGGCATCATGGAGCTGGCCTCTGTGCTGGCCGAGGTGCGCCGCCCGCTGGTCTACAGCGCTCACTGCCCCCAGATCCGCAACCCCTGGCAGAACTTCTGCTTCACCAACGTGGGTCGCGCGGACTGATAGGACGGGAGGGGTAGCACCGGGGCACTTGTCCTGGGGCTACCCTTTCCCCCCCGTCAGACCTGCAGCCGGAGCACCGCCGTGATCATCACTCGACCCAACCCCCGCGGACGCGCGAGCGCCACCAGCATCATGCTGGGCGTCAGCGTCCTGTTCACCAGCACCCTGCTGGCCAACGGAGAGCGGACCCTGGTGGCCCACGTCCCCGACGAGCCCGAGGACAAGGCGAAGCGCGTTCGGTATCAGGCCGAGAAGATGGACTACCTCACGGTGTACTCCGACGAGGAGTGGGCGGCCTCTGGGCTGACCGAGGAGCCGCCTCTCTTCGTCGCCAACCCCCCCGCTGGCCCCCGGGCCGACAACATGCCCCCAGCCGCCACCGCCGACGAAGGGGCGATCGACATGCTGCGCCGCCAGGCCGTGATGCAGGGCTGGACCGCCGAGGACCTGGCCAGCTGGCCGACCAGCACCGCCGAGTTCAACGCCGAGTTCACCGCCGCTGGCTACTCCGACGAGTCCCAGATGCTGCTCAACACCCGCGGCGAGCGCACCGGCCTTCTCCTGGCAGAGATGGCCATGACCCAGCCCCCCGAGCTGTGGGCTGAGAACGCCGCGCACAGCTACCCCTGGGACGACTCCGACTGGAAGCGCCCTGGCGTCGGTGCGGCCTGGAAGACCCCCATGGTCCCGCCCAAGGCGCAGCCCGACGACGACGACACGAAGCTCGACCCCGACCCGACCCCGCCCGAACCGGGAACGATCGACGCCCCCAAGGCCGCGGGCACCATCACGGAGCTCGACCCCGACGACCCGAACGCATCGGGCGGCCTGGACGACCCGGGCGGCGTGGACACCGCGCTGCTGGTCGAGCACTGGGGCGACGACCTGGACGGCGTGGTCGAAGTGTTCAACGCCCACCGCACCGAGGGCGGGGATCCGCCGTCGATGTCGAAGCTCAACTACTGGCTGCCGAAGTCCGACCTGCCGCGCGCCCGCAAGGCCACATTCCCGGCGCTGGTCGCCTACGTGGCCTCTCTCCCCGTTCCCTGACCCCACCCACTGGAGGCCCTGACTCATGGCCGAACTGAACAACTCCGCTGCCATCGGCAACTTCCTCGTCCTCCCCGGCTACGACGACCTCGACAACGGCGACGAGGGCCGCGCCAGCAAGCTGTCCCGCTACGACAAGGTCGGTCCCGCCGTGGGCCATGACCGGATGCACGTCTACCCGGCGTCCTTCTACCAGATCGACATCTACATTTCCGCGCCGGTGGCCTCGACCACTGCGGACAGCTGCCGGCAGAAGGCTCCCTGGCCTCTCAAGGTGTGGGCTGCCGATCTGGGCTGCGAGTCCTCGGGCGGCTCCGCGGCCACCGTGGACCTCTACACCGACGACGGCACGACCGACGCCAGCATCCTGGACGCCGCGGAGGACGTTCACACCGCAGCCGGCGAGGCCGCGCGCGTGGCTCCCGAGGACGGCAGCGAGGACGTGGAGTACGACTCCGACATCTACATCAAGTGCGTGGCGACGGGTGGCACCGTCGAGGGGGCCCAGGCCCACCTGTACGTGCAGCGCCGCTGAGCGGGACCACCAACCGTTAGGCTGGGAGCGTCCGGGGGCAACCTCGGGCGCTCCTGCTGTATGGAGAGCCGATGCCTGGAACGACCTACCGCGACCTCGGGCTCAGCGTCCCCGTCACCGAGGCCGTGGATCCGAAGCTGTGGCGCGAGCGCTACGCCTGGGGGCTCCCTGTCGGCAAGGACCCGCACGACCCCAGCGACCCCTGCCGCAAGAAGCTCAAGGTGCTGTCTGGCTCCCTGCCCGACAAGGTCATCGGCTGGCACCTGCGCGCGGCGCTGAGCGAGCTCGAGGGCAAGCTGGGGCTGCCCCTGGCGTGCGAGCGCGTCCTGATGCCGGAGATCGACACGGGCGAAGTCAAGGGCGTGACCTACGACCGGGTCATGACTCGGATGCCCTTCACCCGCGACCAACCCCAGAACTGGTTTCGCATCGACCTTCCCCCGGGCGTGATCAGCATCGAGCGCGTGCGCTTCTACTTCTACGGCGCGCTGGCCTGGGAGCTGAGCGAGGCCCAGAACAACATCGACCAGGTCAAGCTGGAGTGGGGCCGGCAGGGGATCGCCCACATCCTGCCGCTGAGCTTCCAGCACTGGATCGTGACCCAGGGCGGGGCCTTCTACTCCAACGTCTGGCACACCATCAACTACCACCGGACGCCGCTGCCCGATGCGTGGGCCGTGGACTTCACGCGCGGCCCGGTGTCCCGCCATGGGGGCGAGGCCGGCAAGCTCGAGGCCGTCCTGGTGGCCTGGTGCTACGCCCGCGCCGGCAAGACCCTGCTGAGCATGAGCGGCCTGGCGCAGTCCCAAGGGCTCACCAGCACGTCCATCAGTCTGGACGGCGTCAGCCGGTCGCTGTCCCTGCAGGCGTCCGCCATCTACGGGCTGAACAGCGCCCTGGAGAAGGCGCTCGAGGACAGCAACAAGTCCATCAACTGGAAGCAGATGCGGGCCTGGAAGCGCGGCATCCGGGTCAAGCCCTACGGGCACTGAGGCACAGCATGGCCAAGAACCTGAGCATCGAGATCTCGCTGGGCAACTTCGCGCGGCTCCCGCTGGATCCTGAGCTCTACGACGAGCTGATCGAGACCGAGGGGATCGAGGTCACCGTGCGCCGGGCCGTCCCCTGCCCCTGCGTCTGCATCGAGACCCTGCGCAGCCGCGTGCGGTGCCCCCACTGCAACGGCCTGCGCTGGACGTACCCGCGCGAACTCGAGCTCGAGCTGGTGGCCCTGGTGCTCAACCGCAGCCCCAAGCGGGTCCTGCAGGCCCCCGGCGAGATCGTGACCGGGACGGTCACCTGCACCTTCACCCGCGAGTACATCCCGGGCGCGGGCGACCTGGTGCTGCCCCAGAGAGAGCGGCACGTCGTCACGCAGACGCTGATCCACAAGGAGAACCAGCACCGCCTGGCCGCCCTACGCCAGCAGGAGCGCGCGCGCGCCGTCCCCCAGGAGCTACTGCCCAAGCCCGACGTGCCCGGCGACCGCCTGCTCTACAGCAACCCGCTCAGCATCGACTACGTCGCGTTCATCGACGGCGGCCGTCTGGTGTTGGGCAGGGACGGTGTCCACTGGCGTCTGGTGGACGGCTGTCTGGAGTGGACCGACCTGGCCGGGCTGCAGCCGGGAGACGCCTACAGCGTTCGCTACACCGCGCCCGCGGCGTACATGCTCAACCCCGGCGAACCGGTCGCCCGCGCTGGCGTGGATGGCTTCCTGCCGTACCGGTGCCAAGGGATGCGCCTGGACCGCTGGAGCAGCGTGGACCTGCTCGACAACCGGACGTGAAACCGCCAGCTCACCGCCAGGGGACCGCCAGCTCACCGCCAGCCCACCGCCAGGAGACGCCAGTGGGTCCACCGCGATTTCAACGCCATACGCCACGGGACCGACAGGGGACCGCCAGGGGACCGACAGGGGACCGCCAGGCCGCCGCCAGTCCGCCGCCAGTGGAGGTCTGATGCTGCTGCCCGCGCTGATCCAGATCCGCATGGACATCGACGGCGTGCCAGGCGAAGCCGAGAGCATGGACGGCTTCGAAGCCGCGCTGGAGACCGGTGCGTTCTACGGGGCCCAGTACATCCAGAGCGTGTGGATCGCCCTGACCCAGGCCGACGGCGTCACCGACACGGGCGAGTACCTGCGCCACCTGCGCGCGGAGGGGGCCATCCGGCGCGTGCGCCAGTCGGGCTTTCAGGGCGGCGAGGACGGCAACGACCGCTACGAGCTGGTGTTCGACATCAGCTGTGACGCTCCGCACGCGGCCATCGTGGAGTACGGCCACGGGGGCTTTCACCTGCCCGACCGGATCCAGTGGGGCGCGACCCCCAAGGTCAAGTTCACCGAGGACGGCCGCCCCTACATCAACATCCCGTTCCGGCACTACACGCCCGCCCAGGCCGGCGCGGGGTCCACCAACACGGCCAAGCGCCAGATGATGCCGATCCACATCCACAAAGAGGCCAAGCGCCTGGCCTTGCGGATCCGCCAGAACGCGGGCCACCAGTGGCACGGCAAGCCCGTGAAGAAAGGCCGCTACCGCGGCCGGAAGCGGCTGCGGGCCGTGGACAAGTACAGCTGGCAGGGCAGCAGCCCCTTGCGCCTGGACCGGTCTGACCCGCGGCGCTGGGTCCAGGGCGAGCACTCCGGCCCCCGGAGCAGCCTGTCCAACCCGCCGAAAGAGCAGCCTGGTTGGACCACGTCCAAGTACGACGGCATGTTCAAGACCGGCCCCAAGGGGCATGAATCGTACATGACCATCCGCACCATCACGCCCGACAGCGAGGGCTGGAATATCCCCGCCCAGCAGGGACGCTTCCTGGCCCAGAAGACGGTCGAGCGGATCCAGCGTCAGATGCACTACTTCGAAGAGGTGGTGCTCGCGGGCATCATGGAATCCCTCACCGGCGAGGTCCCCGAATGAGCACGCCCACAGGCCCCATCGGGGCTGGACACAACCTCAGCCCCGTCTTTCTGCTGCGTCAGCGGCTCATGGAGGAGCTGCTGGTGCTTGCCGGCGACGAACCCAGGCTCGATGAGCTGTTCGCGCGCAGCGACAACCTGCTGCAGGGGAGCCAGGACGCCCGGCCGAAGTCCCACCGCGTGAGCTACGTGGACGAGCTCAAGACCCACCTGAAGATCCTGGTCCAGGCCGGCGACGTGCCCGTGCGCCTGTCCCACCCGCAGGCCGACGCCAGGCTGCCCTGGATCTCGGTCATGCCCGAGCGTGGTGGCGAGGACCCTGGTGGGGCCGTCGCTGGCCAGCTGCTGGATCAGAAGCTCGAGGCCATCGGCCCGCTGCCCACGTCCGAGGAGTACATCGAGACGGGTGGCCAGGTGGCCCGTCGGCTGATCCGGCACCGCATCGAGGGCACGGAGTGGAATACGACCGTGTCGGTGGGCTGCTGGGCCACCAGCGGCGAAGAGGCTGAGCTGCTGGCGTCGGTGGTGCGCCACCTGGTCTTTCGCGTCCAGGGCCAGCTCGCGGACGCTGGCGTCTACGACATCGCCCTGAGCGAGTCGGGCTTTGAGCCAGACACCCGGATGCACCCCCGCACGATGTGGGTGCCCACGGTGCAGTGTCGGATCCGCTGGCAGTTCAAGCAGACACGCCGGCAGCGAGTCCCCTACGCGATCACGGTGGGTGCGGGGTCGTTCTCCAACTGACGGGCTATGCTCACCCAATGCACGGGGCGTCGGCCCGCGAACCCAACGAGGTCCCCCCATGCACGCGTCCACCTACTTCAGCCGCCTGCCTGCCCCCAAGGGCAAGCGTGCCGAGCGCACCCGCCGCTCTGCCGTGCGGTCTGTGCAGGCCGTCGAGGCCATCCACAGCAAGCGCCTCGACCTGCGCAAGGCTGAGTGGCCCGCGCTGCTCGACCGCCTGGCCGGGTTCAACGAGTCGGACTGGGCCGCGCTCAAGCGCAAGGGGTTCGACTACCTCCTCCCCCTCGTCCCGCCGCCTGAGCCGGAGTCCTGATGCCTGCGTTCACCGCCCCTGATGGGACCACCAAGTACGTCCCCCGCGTCTACAGCACCTTCGAAGTCATCGACCTGCTGCCCGGCGCGGTCCCCGCCTTTCACGTCCCCGTGCTTGTGGGCGATGCCGAGCGCGGCATCCCGTACAACTTCAACGACCTGAAGGAGAACCACGAACCCAACCGGCTGCCCCTGCAGCTGGCCAACACGTCCAGCCGCGTGGGCGACCTGTACGGCTACGACAGCGAGCTCTACGAGGCGATGCGCGTGGCCAAGCGGCACGGCCTGCCCACCACCTACGTCGTGGTCATCAACGCGCTGACACGCGCCAGCGTGATCGCTGAGAGCGGCACCGGCGCGGTGCAGGAGGCCAAGGTCTTCGCCCGCAGCTTCGGCACCGAGGGCGGCTGGCACAAGGTCTCTCTGGCCACCAACGTGCTCACCATCACGCCGACCAAGCACTTCACCCACATCACGGCCAACGTCGGGGCCTCCGACACCCGGATCACCGTGAAGGACAACAGCTGGTGCAGCGTCGGCCTGGCCGTCGAGGTGGGCGACAACGCCAACGCCAACGTGCCCCTCACCATCGTGGACTGGGGCACGGAGATCGACAGCAACAACCAGGAAACCTACTGGGTGGAGCTCAGCTCCGCGCCTGGCGCGCTGACCACCGCGCAGTACGCGGCGCTGGCGGCCTACGACAGCACGGCCCAGGAGGTCAGCCCGACCGCCAGCACCGGCCAGGACCTGGTGGACTGGCTGCGCGACACCAGCCAGATCCTGGACGTGGCGAAGGAAGGCACCTTCAGCGACGTGCTTTGGGATCCCATCGTCGGGGCGGCCCTGAAGGACCTGTCGGCCCTCACCCCAGTGGGGGGCACCAGCCCCGCCGGTACGGTCACCGAGCACGACGACTTCATCGGCGACCTGGACGCGTCCGTGTGGGACGACTTCGTCATGGACCAGGAGCAGGTCCCGCGGGCGTTCCACGTCGTGAGCTCCAGCAGCAGCATCCACAGCAGCTGGCGCGACTGGGCCATCAGCAAGCGCACCGAGGGCTACCCCATCTACGTGGTTGCCGGCGCGGCCTGGGGCGACGTGGTCCTGGACGCTGGCGACGACACCGATCCCAAGTTCCGAACGGGCAACCTGGACAGCCAGGACTTCGCGCTGGTCGTGGGCGGCTGGAACCGCGTAGGGGCCTACAAGAGCACCGCGACCGCGGTGTGGGCCATGCGCGTCGCTGGTGGCGTGGTCCACAACCTCACCAACGACCCGTTCCGCCTCGAGGGCGAGCCCGAGGTCAAGTGGGACGAGCGCAACAGCGGAGAGCTCACCGCGCTGCTGCGCGCCGGCTGCGTGACCTACAAGGCCGTCATCAGCAACGACGTGTTCTGGGGTGTGTCGCAGGGCCTGAGCACCCTGCAGCAGAACAGCAAGAGCTGGAACGCCGACACCAAGACCACCCCGCTGACCATGCAGCGCGACATCGCCGACGCCGTGGACGCCTACATGCGGACGGGCCTCGAGGTGTCCGCCATCGGGGCCGACGAGGTCAGCACCCTGACCGTGGGCGCAGAGCTTTCCACCCGCGGGGACCACATGGAGTTCATCGGTTGGGTTCAGCCTGGCAGCTTCGCTGTCACCGCCAACGGCCTGGATGCGTCAGGCAACGGCATCAACGCCAGCTACAGCGTGAAGCTGCCGCTGACCAACGACTTCATCGGTCTGACCGCTCAGATCGTCATCGGTTGAGGGATACACCATGGGCTACACCGACTTCCAGGGCAGCGAGGTCTACCCGTCCAAGCGGGCGGGCGCTTCGGTCGAGATCCTGCTGTTCGACGAGGCAGACCTCACGTCCCCCATCATCGGGGCGGCGTCTGGCCTGAGCTACAGCGACGACTACGAAAAGCCCCCGGTGGAGGAGGCCGGCAACGAGCTGGTCACCGAGCACACCGACGGGCGGCACAGCGGCTCCGGCAGCATCAACGCATTCTGGAGCCCCCAGTACAACGACGGGCTGCCCAGCCCCTCGGAGTTCATCGGCAAGCGGTACGTGATCGTCCAGCGCGTGGGCCCCAACTACCCGCAGGCCGGCACGGTGCTCAACGCCTTCACCAAGGTGGCCATCAGCCGCGTGGGCGGCTCGCAGGGCGCGCGCGGGAACATGACCCAGGACGTGGGCTTCAGCTACAAGAAGCGCTGGACCGGGGCCGAGTGGGCAGCCCGCACCGGCACGCTCTGATAGCGTCCCTGCACTACAGCGAGAGCCACCATGCCGAGCAAGCCGACCGACCCGAAGGGTCGCCCCCTCACCGTGTTCAAGGTCCGCCTGGGCGAGTCCGCCGACGCCCAGCCCCAGTGGTTGGGCGTGGACTGCAAGCCCACCACCGACGAGGCCCAAGCCGTCGAGTTTCGGATCTACGAGCGCCCCACCATCGGTGAGAGCACCCGCGTGGAGTTCGAAGTCCACGAACTGGCGGGTGGCCTGCCTGCGTACCTGGACATCCAGGTGGGCAGCTCCCGCACCCGTGAGGCCGCGGTGCGCCAGCTCAAGGCCGACCTGGGCCTGCCCGAGCTCGACGCCGAGGACCGCGACGGGCTCGCGCAGCAGGCCAAGCTCCTCGAGGCCGCCTGGGAGCAGTGGGACCACGCCCTCAAGCGGATGACCGTCCAGCTGCAGAACCAGGTCGAACGCCTCTGGTTCCTCGGTCGCTGGAAGATCTGCGGCTACCAGCACCCGGAGGGCTGGGAGGACCTGGCCAACCACCCCAACGCCGAGCCCTTCTACGTGTCCATCCTGATGGCCTACGGGCTGGCAAAGGCTGGGGCCGCGCCGGGAAAAGCGTAGCCGCTCGCGCCCTGCTGATGGCCGACCTCGAGGGACGGCCCGGCAAGGTGGACCCACCCTTGGTGGAGCATGCGCGAGCGGAGGCCAGGTCCATGCGCTCGATCTGGCGTCGGCACTACAACCTGCCCCCCAACGACCCGCGCTTCCTGTCGATGACCGACGACGAGCTGCAGTGGGACCTGCTCCAGATCGCCATCCACGCGACCGACGAGAAGCGGCAGATGGAGGCCGACCGCCAGACCGTGCTGGACCTGCAGAAGGACATGAAGGGCATCGCTGACATGGTGGACCGCTCCAACGACTTCACGCAGGCCAAGACCACGCAGAAGGCGTTGATGGCCGTACTGGGCCGAGAGAAGCCCGCCACGCGCATCGAGCGGATTACCCTGACCATGGACTAAGAGGCCCAATGGCTGGACCGGACAAGACTTCGACGATCCGCTTCCGCACCCTCGCGGAGATCGGGCAGCTACGCCAGTACACGGCAGCGATGCGCGAGTACCGCGGCGAGCTCGACCAGCTGACCCGTGTCGCTGAGCGCTACCAGGGCGTGGCAGGTGGCGGTGGTGGCGGTGGTGGTGGCGGTGCTCCTGGGGACGGGGCCGGGTCTGGTTCCCCCCCTCCGGTCGGGCCCGCACCAGGTGGTGGTGGTCAGGGGCCCGAGGGCGGCAAGCCCCCGCCCGTCCCCCCGCCTGCCCCTGGCGGTGGCGGTGGGAGCAAGCCCGGACTGGGCCAACGCATCGCCAGCGGCGCGATGTCCCTGGGCTTGAAGGGCGCGGCCATCGGTGCCGGCCTGGCGCTGGGTGGCGGCCTGCTCAGCTTCTTCACCGCGCGCGCCAACCACTTCATGCAGCTGTCCAGCGTCATGGCGCAGCTCAACCGGCGCTTCCGCGAGGGAGAGGGCGCGGTCCACGGGTGGGGCAGCGCGATGGCGTTCACCGTGGGGCAGACCGCCCAGATGATGGAGCTGATGGGCTCCAACGTGAACGACCCGACCAAGGCCCAGTTCCAGAGCTTCGCGGGCATCCAACGCAACTACGGGTTGGGGGGCGACGCCATCGGCGGCCTGAGCTCCATCGAGAAGTACACCCACGGCAGCAGCCCAGGGCTGGGTGTGGACCGCACCGGCTTGGCCCAGATCATCGGCCGAGCTGTCACCACCGGCATGGACGGCGGACGCCTGGCCGAGCACATCCGCACCATCGCGTCGGTCAGCGAGGAGACGTTTCGGCGCACGGGCAAGTCGTCGGTCACCGGCGCGCTGGCCACGACGGCCATCCCTGGCCTGATCTTCGGGCCGGGCGACGAACGGGGCAGGGGCCAGATGGGCGTGGAGTTCATGGCCCGCCTGAACGCGGGCGCGGACAACCCCGCCATGCAGACCCTGCTGATGCGCGCCATGGGCTACGGGCAGCCTGGTGGTCCTGGCTACATCGGTATGCGGATGCAGTCCGAGGCCGGGTTCTACGGCGAGGCCGGCGTCCAGAACCTGGGCTACCTGCACCAGGAGTTCTCTGCACGCGGCGCGGACAAACAGTACGCGTTCCGCGCGCTTGAGACCACCATGCCTGGGTTGCGGGCGCACGAGCTGGACAAGCTCGCCGCGTTCCTGACCAACCCCGAGATGCAGCCCATGCTGGACAAGCTGTCCGGGGTCGAGGACCTGGACGCGTTCTACGGCGGACTGAGTCAGAAGGAGCGCGCCGCGTTCGACGAGAGCGGGTTCGCCGGCATGGCCGGGCTGGCTGGTCGAGCGGGTGCCGGCGACTGGCGACAGGTCCAGATGGAGGGCCTGTCCATGCGCTACGGGCCCGCCATGGCTGAGACGCTGATGAAGCTGACCGACACGGCGGATCAGACCCTGCAGGCGTTCCAGAAGCTGACGGGCGTGGACTGGGGCACCATGCTGGTCAAGCTGGTCAGCGCCATCAACCGGCTCTCACGCGCGCTGAACAAGTGGGGCGACAAGGGCAGCCTGAACGATCAGTACGGCGGTGGCCTGTACGGCGAGATCGCAACAGACACGAAGAGAAACTGGGACGCATCCATGCGCGGTGAGACGGGCTACGGCCCGGCCATGGCTGGCGCTGCCCAGATCATCCAGGTCAGCCCCCAGGGCAAGATCCTGCTGATGGCCCTCGAGCAGGCTGGCTTCGACGGGCTGTTCAGCGACACGACGGCCGGGCGCTACCAAGAGCAGTACGTGGGCGGCAGTGATGGCGAGTGACCCGGGCCACCAGCGCGGTCAGGCCAAGGTTGTGGCCTGGGTAGGCGACGACGGGGCCGACAAGATCGACCTGAGCGCCGAGGTGGTCTCGTTCACCGTCGCGCGCGACATCCGCCAGCCCACGGCGTCTTTCTCGTTGACCCTTCTGCCCCGGCAGGGGGGCGTGGGGGATCAGACCCCGTCGGACATCCGGCGCACGGCCGAGCTCTACAAGCGGCTCAGGGCCAACACGGTGGTCGCCATCGGCTTTGAGCAGCACGGCGGCATCATGGCGGGTTTAGTCGGCAAGCGGAACAAGCAGGTGCGCATGAGCGGGCCCCAAGCCGGCTACGGGCTGACCATCACCGGCAAGTGCATCGGCAAGGGCCTGGTCAACGACCACGTCGTGCTGCCCATCCTGGGCGGGCCCGGCTTCGACAAGTGGGTCACGGCCGTGCGCGCGGCCTTCGGCGAGGGCCACCCGCTGGAGTCCATGATCTTCCGGCTCATGGGCCCCGAGGTGCCCGACGAGACCGCGACAAGCGGCGTCACCAGGTCCTGGGTCGGCGTCCGGGTCCAGGACGTGGTGGACTACCTCCTGGAGGAGGCCACGACCATGCGCGTGCCTCTGCTGTCCAAGCTCCTGGGCGGCGACGGGCGACTGTCCGACTACATCGAGACTGAGGACACCGTCACCACCTGGCACGACGACCGGGTCTACAACGAGGGGATGCAGTCCGCCAGCGGCTCTGTCATGGGGCTGATCTCGCAGATCCTCGACCGGGACTTCTACGAGATCCGCGTGGACTACATCCCATCGGAGGACCGTGAGCTCCCGCGCGCCGTGCTCATCGTGAGGCCCAAGCCCTTTGACGAGGAGCTGATGAAGCGGGCCCCGGTCACCACCAGCCCCGGGAACAGCTGGGAGGACATGCGCTGTTTGGTGACGGGCGAGCCGTTCCACACCATCGAGCTCAACGACGTGATCCAGGCCAACCTGGGCGTGGCCGACGACGAGGGCTACGCGCTGTTCGTCGCCCAATCGCGGCGCTCCCTGATCGGCAACCCGTCCGAGTTCCAGAACCGCCTGGGCTACCCGCTGCTCGACCTGTGGGCGGCCCGGAAGTTCGGCCTGCAGGCGTACAACACCAGCCTGAACCTGGTGGGCAGCAACACCGAGCTGCAGCGCGAGAGCCCCAGCGAGTACGACCGCATCCTGGGCGAGGAGGTGGCCGACGCGCGCAACCGCCTGTTCAACTGGTACGGCCCGCTCAGCGAGCTCGAGGCTGGCAACGTGGTGGTGCGAGGGCGCGACCACTACCGCGTGGGCGACAAGGTCCGCCTGCCGTGGTCAGACGCCCCCCGCGGGGACAGCCGGGGCCTCGACTACTACACGCTGGGCGTCACGCACCAGTGGACCTTCGGCAACCCCTACCTCTGCACGCTGGCGCTGGCGCGCGGGCACAACGCGGAGATGACCCAGGACTGGCTGCAGGAGGTCAACGACGCGGTCCCCGACGTGCCCGGGTCCTACGTGGACATCAGCATCCTGGACGGTGCGCCGCCGAACCCCGATGCGCTGGGCAGTGACATCACGTTCCGAACCACGGCCGCAGACATCACCCGACCGGGCAAGTTCGGCGAGAACAGCTGATGGACCAGGGCGTCACCAAGCAAAAGCCCAAGGGCTACCGCGGTCCCCGCATGGGCCGCCTCGAGCAGGGCAGCGGCCGGCGTGTGTTCCTGCGTGGGACGAACGGCGACCGGATCCCGTTGGACCAGGTCTCCTTCATGGTGGGCACATGGGGCGGGGGCACCGAGGGCGTCAGCAAGCTCCCTCGACCGTGGCAGTTCACGCGCACCGGCGAGGTCAAGGTCGCTGGCGACCTGCTGGTCTACGACAAGGTGGACGGGCGCGTGGTGGTCATGGGCGCGGTCCAACAGACCAGCAGCGCCGACGACCAGGTCGGCCGGGTCCTGAGCGACGTGGCCGACGCCGACGCCCTGTTCCTCAAGCTCAAGCCCGCCGCGGGCGGCGAGGTTCGGATCTCGGCGGGCCACACCACCAAGACCCCAGGCCAGCCCGCGACCGCTGGTGTCCTCGAGGTGGCCGCCACCCATCAGCTGCGACTGCTCCTGGCCAGCAACCTGGACCAGCTGGCCGCCGCTCTGCGGGTGGACCTGAGCGACAGCACCGCCAAGGTCTCAGCCGGTGGGCCCGTGTTCCGCCTGATGACCTCGACCGGCCTCACCGCGCTGGCACTGGGCCTGGCCGAGGTCCTGGCGTTCATGTCCGCGATGGGCGTGGCCGGGCCCAACCTGTCCACGTTCGTCACCGCGGCGCAGCTCCCGGACGCGACGAACCCGTACCTGACCCAGAAACTGGAGAGCGAGTAGATGGCGGTCGATCCCATCGAGGTCCGAGACGAGATGGACGCCCAGATGGCTGATGCCGTGGGGTCGGACTACGCGGATCCCACGCGCGCCGCGTTCAAGACCGGGCTGCTGCTGGCCCTGGCCAAGGTCGTGGACCTGGTCCTGGACGGGGGCACCGGTCTCACCAAGGTGTGGGACGCCTTCGGTGGTGGCGGTGGCACCAGCGACCACGCCGGCCTGACGAACCTGGAGTGGGGCGACAGCGCGCACCGAGGCGACGAGGCCATTGTGCCCGCGACAAAGCTGGCTGGCTTCAACGCCGACGGCGACCCGGTGCTGGCGGACCTGGTTGGTGCGCCGGGCCCGCAGGGCGACCCAGGGCCGACCGGAGCGACTGGGCCCCAGGGCGACCCGGGGGCTACGGGCGCGACAGGGGCCACAGGGGCCACAGGGCCCACAGGGCCAGCTGGCGCGGACGGGGCGGACGGGGTCAGCGCTGGCGATCTGCCCATGGTCCAACTCGTGCGGACCACGGTCCAGGCCGGGTTCACCGGCACAGCTCAGACCGTACTCTGGGACGGCACGGCCGACATCATCGACGCCAGCGACTTCACCTATGCCAGCGGCACCGGGCTGATCACCATCCTGAACACCGGCAGGATCCGCGTGGACCTGGACCTGACCTTCGAGAACAGCAGCGGCGTCGGCCGCTCAGACGTGGCGTCGTACATCGAGATCAACAGCGTGGAGGTGCCCGGGACGCGCCGTCGCTACTACTGCCGCCAGGCCGACCACGGGGCGAGCGCTTCGGTCTCCGGCCGCATCATCAGCGTGACCGCGAACGACGTGCTGCGCGTGCGCGGTGTGCGCTCTCTTGGCGCGGGCACAATCCGAACCACTGCCGACGGGTGCCACCTAAACATCCAGGCCCTGGGAGCGTAGATGCCCGCGACCGTCAACAACACCGGCCAACTGAACCTGCTGCTGTTCGAAGTGGTCCGGGTCCGCCGCACCTTCACCCCGCAAGGCGCGGCCACCGCGCTGGTCAACACCATCGCGCTCCACCCCCTGGTGATCAGCCCCAACAACTGGCGCTGGACGGACACGTCCAGGTCCACCGTCATGGAGACCGGTGGCGACCGAACCGTCCACACCAAGGCCGGTCGCGCCCTGCGCATGGGCCGCTTCGCTGGCTCCTTCGGCGTGGCGTCCGCTGGCCTGGGTCCGTACATCGGGACGGGCGAGATCCGCCGACAGCGCTTCTACAACGAGGTGGTCCGCCTGAGCGATGCACTGACCAAGCACGCGGTCGAGGAGGCCATCAACCTGCTCAGCGGCAGCCCCCAGATCAGCTTCCTGCTGGCCGACTACAACGAGGACACCGACCTCTTCGCCATCAACCTCTACGACCTGTGGCACCAGCTGGCCTTTGAGGTCCAGATCCAGAGCTTTGAGTTCATCCGCACGGCCAAGAGCGCCGACGGGCGCAGCGACTACAACCTGCTGGTGAAAGAGGCCGGGCCGCTGGTGCAGGCGGGCGGGTTCCAGGCCGTGCTGTCGAAGCTGATGTCTGGCCTGGTCGCGTGGGACACCGCCAACGAGCTGGTCAAGGGGACCACCCTCGAGGACACGCTCAACGCGCACGCAAACGCGCTGGGCGTCGGCATCGGCGAGCTCGCGGACACGTCTCAGGCTGTGGCTGGCCAGGTCGATGCCGCCACCCGCCTGTTCAGCGGGGACACCCGCGGCAGCTTCGCCAGCGTGGCGGCCAACGAGGGGATCAGCAACCTGCTGGGCAACGCCAAGCGTGCGGTCCAGGGCATGGAGGACGTGGCCGGTGTCCTGCGCCGGCAGGGCGTCTCTGCGGCCGACTTCACCGGAACCCCGCCAGACCCGACCCCGCGCGTGCGGTCTGACGGGGCCATCGTGGTGCCCGACGGCACGGACGACATCGCCGAGCTCCGCGCGTTCGACGAGCTCAGCGCGTTCTTGGACGTGCGGGACGCCATGGCCCAGCAGGACAGCATGGGGCGGCTGTTCGGCATGTCCGACGCCGAGTTCAGCGAGTACCTGAGCGGGGGCTCCACCAAGGGGCACCGGCGACCCGAGATCGCGGGCAGCTCCGAGTACGTGGTGCTGCTGTCGGACACCCCGGCGGGGCTCCAGCGCGCCTTTGGTGTGCCCTTTGAGCGGATCGTGGAGGCCAACCAGAAGACCCCGGACGAGCTGCTGCGGCCTGGCACCACGATCGACATCCCCGTGCGCCGGTCCAGCGGCCCCCAGTCCATCGACGGCCTGCCCACCTTCGACAGCCACATCGGCAAGACCGCGTGGGGGCGCGACCTCAGCACAGACTTCGACGTGGACGAGCAGGGCGACCTGGCCGTCGTCAGCGAGGACGACGTGCTCACGCAGGGCGCGGCCCTGTTGATCGCTGACATCGAGGCCGAGCTCCTGCGGACGACCCAGGGCTACGGCGACCTCATCCGCACCCGCTTCCTGAGCGCCCGCGTGAGCACCGAGCTGACCACGGACCCACGCATCCAGGCCGTCACCCAGATCGACCTGCTCGAGGACGGCGGTGGGGGCGTGGGGCTGTCTGTGACCCTGCGAGCCATCAACGGCGTCACGCTGCGGACGGGCGGCCCCTGACCCAGGTCCGGTGGTTCACTACCTTCGTGCGCCTTATCCTACGCGAGGAGTTCACCAATGGCCGTGCCCCCCGTCCTTCAGGACCGCGACACCCTCGCACAGCGCTTCATCCGCACCACGATGGCCTACTGCGACCAGCTGACCTGGTATGGGCGCAACAGCCTGACCCGGGCGCTGGCGTTCGCGGCCGCGGGCGTGGCCGAGATCGGGCAACAGCTCTACGTGGCTCTGCTGCGCCGCACGACCCTGCTGGGCGCTCAGGGCGAGTTCCTGAGCCAGGTGATGCAGGAGCACGGCGTCGAGCGGCTGAAGACCAGCAACGCCAAGCTGCTGCTGGTGGTGAAGCCCGAGGCCACCACCGTGACCGCGGTCACCACCGGAGCCACCGACCTGATCGAGGTGGAGGACAGCGGCGGCTTCGACGTGGGCATGGACATGGTGATCCGCAGCGCCGACGGGTCCGACAGCGAGGCAACCGGGGCCATCATCGCCATCACCAGCGGCACCGGCCCCAACAGCGGCGACGAACTCGAGGTGGCCACCCTCACCAACAGCTACAGCCCAGGGTCGGAGAACGTCGAGGTCCTGGCCCGCATCACCCTGGCCGCGGACACGCTGGTCAACACCGAGGACGGCGTGCAGTTCGGCCTGACCGAGTCGGTGACCACCGGGGCCGCCAACCCGGTCCTGAGCGGCGAGGGCAGCGCTGTGGGCCTCCTGGACCGCGTTTGGTGCGAGGCCGTGTCCGCTGGCTCCAGCGGCAACGTGCAGGCATACAGCGTCACCGACCTGGCCATCGGCGTGGACGGCATCGCTGCCGTGTACAACCCCGAACCAGCGACGGGCGGCGAGGACGTGGAGGCCGACTACGCGGGCCGGCGACGGGCGGCCCAGTGGGGCGCGGCCGCATCGCAGGAGACCGAGCTCTGGTTGGGTGCCATCGCCAACGCGGCCGACGAGCGGGTGCTGCGTGCCATCCGCGACAGCGACACCAGCGTGGCGCGGACCATGAAGGCCAAGGTCCTACAGCGCAACGGGTCATCGTTCACCGCGGCCGAGCTCACCGCCATCGAGGAGTACTTGGAAGCGCGCACGCGGGCGGGCCTCGAGGTCAGCCTGTCCAACGTCTCGCTGACCAGCGTCGAGATCGAGGCCGAGATCACCCTGGCCCCCGGCTTCACCCTCCAGGAGGTCTACCGCTCGATGGCCTCGCGCCTGGCCACCTACCTGGACTGGCGGCGCTGGACCTTCGGCAACGACGTGGAGGAGGCCGACCTGATTGTGCTGGTCCGCCAGACCACCGGCGTGCAGTCCCTGACCACCGAGACCTTCACCCCGTTGGCCGATGTCGGCGTGGCGGACGACAGCTTGCCCGTGCTGGCCCGCCTGTCCCTGACCGACACCGCGACCGGCGATGTCATCAACGCGACCCTGACCACCAGCTTCGCCACCAGCTGAGCACCGTGGAGCCCCATGACGGCGCGTGACTTCAACCTGGCCTACTGGCACTCGGACGAGGGCGTCGAGCCCGACGACGCCAGCCTGCAGGCCCCCTGGACGCTGACCGACACCGCCAGCGCGCCCCCGACGTACACCCTGGCCAAGGGCGTGGTGCTCAACTGCGCCAGCGGAGACCAGCACTACAGCCGGCCCCTGGTGCCCAGCGAGGCCACCAGCGGGGTCAAGCGCGGCCGGGACAGCTTCTATCTGCAGTTCCAGGTCCAGGTCCTGACCGAGGCCAGCGGGCGGCTGGTGGTCCACATGGACGACCGTGAGCGCTACGCGGCCGTGCGGCTGGACAAGCAGACCGGGGCCTTTGAGTGGGTGGACAGCTCCGGCACCACCATCAAGACCATCAGCCTGACCTGGCCGTACCTGGCCGACGCCGTCATCTACCTGTTTAAGCGCGCGCGCAGCGTGTTTGAGCTGTGGGTCAACGGACAGCTGATCTCCCAGCTGGCCTATGCCCGGGGCGAGGCATCGACGGCGCTCACATCGACGGCCGGCGTTGGGTGGTTCGGTTGCACGACCGCGTCGGCGGCGCGCGTGGACGCCCTCGAGCTGAGCATCAACACCACGCTGCCGCACGACTTCCGCTATCAGCGCGTGGTCCTGAACCTGCCCGCGCTGGTCCAGCAGCGCCTGAACGCCCGGCACCGGGCCGTCATCCGGTCGATGCTGGGGCTGTTCGAAGCCGGCCTGGACGGCATGACCTCCTACCAGGACCAGCGCAACGCCCTGCGCCTGCCCCTGGAGGACGCGCTCGAGGCCCACGGCGAGGTCCTGCCCAGCGACGAGGACGACCGCTTCACAGAGAGCGGCACGGTGTCCATCGTGCGCGAGTGGGTGCGCCTGGACGGCACCACGGCCCGCATCGAGGCCACGCCCGACGTGGACTTCATCGACCAGGGCGGGATGGCCTGCAGCTTCACCGTGCGCGTGCGCCGGCCCTCCCCGACCCCGGACAACGCGGGCCGGTTGCTGATCGTGCGCATGGACACCGAGGACAAGCGCCCTGGCGCTACCCTGTACGAGGCTGGCGGCCTGGGCACCGATCAGTGGGCGTGGGTCATCGACGACGACGGCATCGACCCGTCCGGGGCCGTGCCCGTGGTCCCGCTGGGCGAGACCTGGCCGGTCAACCCGTTCAGCGAGCACCGCGTCAGCCTGGTGTGCCTGCGGCCCGACACCCTGCTGCTGATCGTGGACGGGGCCATCGTGGACCGCGTGGCCTACTCCGCGCTGAGCAAGTCGAGCTCTACGACCCGGATCCGCATCCAGACGCCGGCAACGGTCGCCAACGGGCTGGTCGAGCTGCGCGACATCAAGATCGAGACGTGGCGCGCGGACCTGGCCACCCGCACGCTGCTGCTGCGCTGGCTGGGGCAGCACAACGTGCCCAGTGGGGGCTGTGAGCGCTCCGACGAGATGGAGCTGGTGCAGAACAACCGGGCGGGCGTCATGGGCCTGCGCGGCACCGAGGCCGGCATCCTGGCCGAGCTCAAGCGCATGGCCTGCGAGAACGACGAAGTGGACGTGGTCCAGGAGACCGACCAGCTGGGGTGGTTCCTGAACGTCAGCTTTCCCACGGTCACGCCCGTGTTCCTGAACGTGCAGGGCTCCCTGGCGCGGATCTACGTCGAGTTCCCGATCACCGGCCTGGAGAGCTTCACCTACCAGCAGCTGGCCGACTGGGTCGCGATGCACCTGGTGCCCCTGTCCACGCTGGAGCTGCAGTACGAAGTGGGCCTGGTCTCCTACATGACGGGCAGCAGCTCCGTCGTCGGCAGCGACACGCGCCTGACCGTGAAGGACACCACCGGCTTCGAAGTCGGCGACGGCGTCACCGTGCGCAACGCCGCGAACACCACCTACGAGAACGTCACCGTCACCCAGGTGGTCAGCAGCACCCAACTCGACGTAGAGCAGACCGTCGCAACCTGGGTGTCTGGCGACGTGGTACGCAAGACGCTCGCTACTTCCTGAGAGGGCCCCATGTCCGACTCCCCTGGCGTCAAGTACATCGATTCGCTTCGCATCGGCTTCGACGAGCTCGCCTGGCTGCAGTCCTTCAACGACGACGAGGTCAAGGCCGCCCGGCTGGCTGGTAGCCGCACCACGGGCCTGGTGTGCGACGTGGAACCCGGTGGCCGACTGGGTGGGCGCTGGGCGCTCGAGGACGACGGGAGCGGCACCGTGGCGTTCCTGGGCGCGACCGTGCCCCAGATGCTGGTGGACGAAGACGGCAGCGCGGCCGTGTGGGATCCCGCGGAGTTTGAGAGCAACCTGCCGGCGGTGCCCGACGACGCGGTCTGGTACACGCTGGTCTGCCGCATCAAGCTGTCCGAGTACGCGCGCGGCACCATCGACTTCACGACCGGCAGCGCGGCCCTGGCCGGCACAGACACCCGGCTGACCCGACACAGCGGGGCGACGAGCGGCGGGGACAACGGCGGGCTGGGCACCAAGATCCGGGTCGAGGCCGCGGACAGCGCCAACGGCAACGATGGCGACTACCAGCTGGACACCATCACCGACGACACCAACGCCACGATGACCAGCAACGCCCTGGGAACCACCGAGACCGGCGTGCCCTACAAGGTGATCGGCAGCTTCTTTGCCGCCACCCCCAGCGCCGCCGAGATCCACCTGCGCCCGGTCGTCGAGTTCGAACTGGTCACCCGGACCCGGACCCCCGCGGCCGGTGACCTGGTCCTGGCGGACGTGATGTATGACACCGGCAGCAGCGCCGACGTGCAGATCATCGACCGCCGTCTCCAGAACGTGTGGCGGCCCATGGTCCCGTCGGAGGGCCAGCAGGGCCTCATGCTCGCGCACCGCTTCCGCCTGCAGACCAAGGCGTCTGGTGCCAGCTGGACCATCCAGCCCGACATCGACGAGCTCTACACGACCGGCGCTGGCACCATGGGCCAGTCCGCGGCGGCCTTGAACCAGGACGGGGCCCACGCCCTGGTGTGGGACCGCGGGGGCACCATCTACAGCGCGGAGGTGAACCGCAACCGGGGCCAGCTCACCGCGCCGGCCAGCTTCGGCGGGGGCACGGCCCCGTGCGTGGTGAGGTCTCCGCGACGCGACGCGACCAGCGGAGAGCTCGAGATGCTGATGTTCTACGTCAGCGCCAACGCGATCTGGATGTCGATCAGCACCGACAGCGGCGCGACCTGGGGCGCGGGGGCCAAGAAGTTCGACCCCACCAACGTGGACGCGCTGGACACCGCCAACGACCCCTGCGCCGTGTTCCTGCCCAACGGGCGGCTGGTCGTGGCCTGCAGCTACTTCGACAACAGCGCCGGCACCAACACCATCGTGAGCTTCTACAGCGACGACTACGGCGACAACTTCGTCGTCAACGGCGACGCTGGATACGCCCTGGTCACCACCGACGGCAACGTGGATCCCGCGCTTTGGGTGGCTCCGGGCGGCAACCTGCTGGTCCTGGTCTGCGAGGGCGCGTTCAACGGCCTGAGCATTTTCTGGGGACTCGGCAGCGACGCCGACGGCATCACCGCCCTGGGCAGCGCGACCGGCCTGACCATCCTGGGCGGCTTGTCCTACGCCGATTTCGGCATCGCCACCGACGTTCACCTGGACCCCAGCATCATCGGCGATGCGCAGGGCAACCTGGCCATCGTGGCAGGCGCAAAGGAGACCCTGTCCAACGACAGCTGGCTGACCGTGTTCCACGTCAGCATCACCGAGACCCGCGACACCGACGGGTCACTGGTCGGCCGCCTGGACTACGGGCTGGCCGAGGACCTGGTGGAGATCGACAGCGGCGGCAACAGCATGGAGGCCCTACCGGTCGTGCTGCTCAACGTGGACGGCACCGTGACCATCTACAGCGCGTGGGACGACACCAACGCCGGGACCACCACCACACTGGCGGCTGCGCGCATGAGCGCCGTGAAGACGGCCGCGCCCGTGCTGGCAGACCTGGACCACAACTACAGCTGAGGCTACTGTCCATGGGCAGCACCGGCTGCTACAACGAGCTCGACGGAGACACCATGCGACACCTTGCCCTCGCCCTCTCCCTCGCTTCCGCCCTGGTGGCCTGCAGCGAGCCCTACAGCGTCCCGGACGCCGACGACCTCACCGTCACGCTGGAGATGCCGCAGACGCCCACCGGCACCGGCTGGGGGGCCATCTACCGCACCGGCTACGCCGCGACGGACACCGGCGACTGCGCCGCGCACGTTGGGCCGGTCTCCCGGGCCCGGCTACTGCTCGACAGCACCGAGTGGTGGCCCGCCGCCGACGGCAGCCAGACCCCGTGGGCCGTGGCCACCAACGAGTGCGTTGTCCTCTTCGCCCACCACGCGGAGCCGGGGTTCAGTTCCGGCGTCTGGTGTACGGGCGGACAACCCATCTACGCCGACGGCAGCGTGGGCGTGGTCCTGCCCAGCATCCAGTGCGGGCCGCTCCTGGATCCGGCGCTGTGAGCCCGGCGCTGCTGCGGTAGCATCCCAGCGGTTGAGACTAACCAGAGGGCCGGCGCTGCCAATTCGGGTGGCGTCGGCTTTTCTACGTGGCGATGGCCGTCACCAGCCCGCCTTCCCGACCGCGCGATCGACGGCCGCCTGCAGCATGACCAGCCTGGACGCCACCGATTCGTCGATGCGCCCCACGGCCTTGATCTCCCATTCGCGCTTGCCAGGGACCTTGCGGATCCAGACCTCGGTCTCAGCCAGGCGCATGTCCTCGAGCGTGCCCTTGAGCAGCCTGGGGTGCCCGCGGCCCCCGGACATGAACGCGACCACGGTCGGGACCGTCACAAGCTCGCGGCAGGGCACCAGGTCGCTCAGCATCAGCTCGCGGTTCCGCGGCATGGCTGCGCCTCGGACGTTGTCCCGGGTCAGGCGTAGGAGCATCACGCTGGCCCCCTCTGTTTGTCGGTCGTCATCGGCTCGTCGCTCCCCAATGGGCAATCCACACGGCTTCGGCTGCGTCGGCGACCCCACTGTACTCCGCTGCGTGCAGCTTGCCCTTCCGGGCCCGGCCTTGCGCGCGCTCGAGGACGGGGACCAGCAGACCAGGCCAGAGCGCTTCGCACCCGTCGTAGGCCATGCGCTTCCACACGATCCCGACCGCGTGCTGCGGCTTGTAGTTCCCCGTACAGGTCGGGCACCAGTTGGGACGGCGACGCAAGTGGGCCAGGTCACGGCACTTGTAGGTGTGCCCGCACTTCACGTAGCGGATGATGACGGCCAGTCCTGCGCGGCTGTCTACCTCGACCTTGTCGGCCGGCACGAAGGGGCCCGGCATCAGCATCCGCATGGCCCCCTTCTTGGTCGGCTTGCGGTAGTCCAGGCCGTGGGCGTTGGCGGTCTGCAGGAAGCGGCTGCGCCAGCTGGACACGCCCGCCTTGCGGACCTCGACCACGACGTCCGGGCCGTAGACCTCCCGCAGCATCAGCTCGATGCGCAGCGACGCCTGAGCAGCGGACCAGCCCAGCCGCCAGGCTATTAGCCCGTCGTTGCCGCGCGCCATGGTGAACGTGTGCTGCTCGATTGCGATCACGAACGCCGGGTTTGCAAGATCCGGCGACTTGTCGAGCGCTTCAATTTCAAGGGCTTGGCGGATCGCCACCACCAGCTTGTCCATGTCCCTTAACTCCGCCCCTGCCGCCACGGGGACCTGCTCGACTGCCAGGGCCCACCCCACCCAGGTGGTGGACGGGTCAACACCGATGACGACGGGGCGGCTCATGCTTCTGTGGGCGTGGTCAGGGTCAGACATCGGCGTTCCTCTTCTTGATGGGGTTGCGGCTCATTTCGTCAGCTCCAGAAGCTCGCGGGCGATGTCGATGGCGGGCACGTCGGGCCGCGCGCGGCGGATGCCCCGGGCCGACCTCACGGGGTCACCGGCGGTGGCCTGCACCAGGTGCGGGCGCTTGTGTCCCGGCTTCAACCAGCAGCGCCGGCCGTCTACTGGGTGGGTGCCCTCGCACCGCGGGTAGGAGGGCGCTGGCGCGTCAGCGTCTACGGTGGGTTGGTTCATGGTGCAATCTCCTGGAGCCCGACCTCGAGCTCGCTGGTGAAGTGACGGAGGACCAAGCGGGCATGCTTCACCCGCTCCGCTGGGCGGTAGTTGATGCGCAGGTACTCGCCGACGACGACCAGCCCCTCCGCAGTGGCGTAGAACAGCAGGTTGGTGGCCGTCTGGTCTGAGGTGTCTCCCTCCGGCGGCAGGGCCCCCACGCCCTCCCAGAAGCGCGCCAGGGCCGCCTGCGCGCCCCGGTGCGCGATGGCGTAGGGGCTCTCGCGATGCCAGCCGACGCGGGCCCACAGCATGAGGACCGAGCGCGTGAGCCACCAGCGCGTGGCGCGCGCCCAGCCCCAGCCCCGCGCGCGGATCAGCTTGGCGGACCCCAGGGGCTCAACCAGCAGCGGGCGCAGGCGAACCTGTACATCCATGTTCATGCCAGGCGCGATCTGGAGCCGAACCCACCCCATCAGAACAACCCGGGCGAGGAGGTCGCCCTCAAGGTCTCCATCGAGCAGCGCTCCCCAGACGGCGATCAGTCTTGGTCATGGTTCCCCCAAATGGTGCCAAGCGTTGCGCCAACCTGGGCGCTCTCGCAAAAGTGAGGCGCATGTCTTTGGGACGAGCGCATCCGGCGCGATGTAGATCCTTGGCGGCTTTCCTGCCTCGATCGCGATGAACACGTACACCTCACACCGGTGCTTTGTGGCGATACGCCATGTCCACTGCATTCCGTGACCATAGTCACGGCCTGTCGCCATCTTCACGTCGACCGTTCGGCCGTTGATTCTCAGGTCCCACGGGGAGTTACGCCGCTCTGCACGGATGACATTATGCCCCCGCGACTCAGCCATTTCGGCGAACCACACCTCCCACTCCCACCCGCGACGGGAGTCGTGCATCGCGCGAGCCAGGCCGAGTTTGTCAGCCCACCCATCGAAACCAAGGGTTCGCGAAATCTTGGAGGTTAACGGGCCGTCGCCGCATTGAAGAATCTCATTCCGAGTGGGCATTCGCTGAAGCCCGAGAGAGGCGACTACCCGCCGCACTCTCTCCTCAACCAATTCATCTGTCCATCGAGTGCGACGCGCCATTGGTGGCTCCTCGTTAGAACTAACCGCATCATCTATAGGATGGCGCAGTACTCAAGTCCAGTTGGGATCGCGGTCATAGACCACGCTGTGCACGACACCAGAAACGCAAACGGTAGGTCAGCCAACCCCGCCGCCGCCATCCTGCTGGTCTCGGAGCTCGCTTGCCTCTGCGGACATGCGTGGGTTCACGCCTCCCCCAGGGCCCGCAGCATGGCCTCCCGCGTGTTGGCACCCCAGCGGCCGTCGGCGGCCAGGCCCTGCTTGCGCTGGAAGTTCACCAGCGCGGCCCTGGTCTTGGGCCCGAACGTGCCATCGACCGTGAGCTCGTAGCCCAGGGAGTTCAGGCCGATCTGGCGCTGCCGCCAGGTTTCCAAGCTGATCACGGCCTTGGCGATGCCGAGCTGGGTGTGCGCGTTGAGCGCGCGCACGATGGCGGACAGCGTCCCCCCCGGGCAGGCCGGCTTGCCGAAGTGGTGGTGCGCGGCCAGGCGCGGCGCGCGGTCCTGGGCAGCCGCCAGCACCGGCTCGATGGCCCGCACCCAGAGCCCGATGGCGACCTCGAGCTGCGACACCGTCGGCTCGACCCCCTCGGGGTTGTGTTCGCTGGCGAAGTTGCCCATGAAGAGCACGCCCAGGTAGTCGCTGTTCTCGTCGCCGCGCGTGTACCGGTCGCCCTGCGACCACGTCCGCACGTCCCAGTCCCAGCACAACCAGATGCCGCCTTCCGGGTCCACGACCAGCCAGTAGGCGATGCCCGGGGCCCCGCCGTCCTTCAGGTGACTGTCCGGGCCGCAGTGGTAGCGCGCGATGCGCTGCACGGCCTGCCACCACTCGTTCCGCTCATGCTCATGGTCGCGGCCTGTTTGGACAGACGTGCGCGTCGGGGTCGCGGCCTGGTGGTGGTAGCAGGCCCCGCGGGGCTTGTTGCGGCGTTGGCCGTACTTGCGGGTCGCGTGGACCGGCAGGTGGCCCCGCACGTCGTGGAACGCGACGCCGAGCTCCGCGGCCAGTGCCTTGAGGGCTTCGATCAGCTGCTTGTTCATGGGGATCTCCAAGGGGTCAGGGACCGCCGACAGTGCGGACGGTAGTGCGGACGGTAGTGCGGCAGAAGTGCGGACATAAGTGCAGACATTTTTCGGCCAAGTAGCCGGAATCACTCAGGGTGGGTGCAGACAGACTGCGGACACAAGTGCGGACATTCCGCGGACACAAGTGCGGACACGGCGGCTTTCAACCACGGCCACAGAGGCCGCGGAAATCGCAGGTCGTGCAGGCGCGGGCTCCCTCATCCAACGGAGGGAAGGCCGAGGCCGGCAAGGGTTCGTTGCGGGTGGTGTCGCCATCGACGATCAGCGCGGCGAGACGCCCCGCGTCCTTCTGCAGCTTGTCCCACGCGCGCTGGCGGCTGGCCTTGGTGGGTTGGGCCACTTCGATCCAGGGCCACGGCCCGGAGCCATCAGGGCGCTGCTTGTACTGGCCGACGTAGTGCAGCGCCATGTCCATGGACTCAGGCGGGCACCCGTAGTGAGCGCCAGCCCAGAGGGCGTACAGGTCCACCTGGGCCTTGTCGGCCTTGATGATGGCCGCGGCCTTGTCCGCGTCGTAGCGCTCCAGCGGCGAGGTTTTCCAGTCGATGATGCGCAGCCGGTTGTGCGGCTTCGCCACCCGGTGCAGGACAGCGTCGGCGGACACCCAGACCACGACCTTGCCCACGCCGGGCATGGTGAGCTCACGCCGAAACCGCTGCTCGTTGCTGAGCAGGATGATGCGCTTGTCGATGATCGACGCCGTCAGCGCCGCGACCTGGCCGTTGACAGCCTCGATCAGGGTCCGAAGGCGCGCGCGTGCCTTCTCCAGCTTCTCCGGGGTGTCCGGGTCGTTGTAGTAGATCTCTGCGAGCGGCGGGCACTTCTTGGGGTTGCCCTGCCACAGGCGGGCCTCGGTGTTGTGGACGGCCAGGTCCAAGCCGCGCAGAGCGCGCTCCACCTGCGTCTCGACCGGGGCGGGCCGGTAGCCGTTGGCGGCGTCGCGCAGCGCCTTGGAAGCCGCCGCGTGGACCTCGAGGCCGATGAAGGCGGCCAGACCCCGCACCTTGGACTCGACGTAGGCCCGCCGACGCCAGCTGTCCGAGGGCGCATCCCAGCCACCCCAGGCCGCGTACCGCTTGAAGAACACAGCCCGCGTGCAGATGCCGAGCTGCTTGACGGCCGACGCCGAGATCGTGAACTCGGGCCACGGGCCCAGGTCCCCCTGGTACGGCTTGAGGTGCAGGTCCTGGCTCACTGGTGGCTCCTGGTCTGGCGTGGTTCGACCCAGCGCGTCCAGCGCAGCTCGGCCACCAGCTGGTTGGGGCTCCAGCTGATGACCTCGCACAGCACCCAGATCGGGAAGTGCCGCGCCCAGTCCATGCGCTCCTGCGTCTCCGCGCCGCCCTGGAACAGGGCCAGCATTTTCGGCTCAGCTGCGTTGCGCCGCCAACTGCGCCCAGGGGGCCAGGTGTCCGGGGACATGGTGGGCATCGTCTGCGTGTACTCGGGCAGCGCCTTCATGGCGCGCGCGCTCAGGAACCGCGGGGGCAGAGCCCCCGTTGTCTCCTCGATGCGCTCGTACCAGTCCAAGTCACCGCTCATCGACTGGGTTCTCCTCGAGCCATGATGCGACGGCGTCCGCGAGCTCGTCTTCGTAGCGCTCAGCGAGCGCTTCGCTGGCCACCTGGCCAAGGCTGATCGGTTCGCAGACCGCATCGGCCAGATAGGCCCGCACGACGAAGTCGGGCTCGTCGCCGATCTCCCAGGCGTCCGGGCCCCCGCTGGTCTTCGCGTCCTTTCCCCGGTCGGTCACCGTCACCCGCAGGACCACGGCGTCGTCCATCACGACGTGCTCAAAGTCGTAGTGGTCGCCCAACGCGATGACCTCAATCAACTCGGCCACGTCCGAGTTCAGCGAGGCCGCCGGCACCCAGTCCCAGGTCAGGTCAGCCGGTAGGACCTCGATGGGGTAGTGCTGCTGCGGGCCGAAGTTCAGGTCCAGCACCACCTTCTCGGTGCTCCGGCGCGTCCAGCCGTCCCGCTCCTCGAGCTTGGGCCGGGTGAACGTCATGCGGACGCGCCAATGCAGGACCCAGCTGGCCCGCAGGCCGCCGCCGCCTGCCGCGAGCAGCGGGCCAAGTACGGCATCCGTCAGGGTCCACGCCATAGTCACAGTCCACATGCCCATGCGCAGCGCGCCGGGGCCGGTTGCCGAGCGAGACCAGCGCCGCCCCTGGCCATCCAGGTGATGGACGACCTCATCGTCCTGCTCGCGGAGAGCATCCATCAGCTCGTCGATCCGACGCAGGACCTGCACCTCCCCGCCGAAGGTGCCGGGCGAGATGGGCCACCAGCTGGGCGGGGTCTCTCCCGTGCTGACCAGGTGCTTCAGGTGGCGGCTGAACCAACCGAACCAGGCGGCCGGTGTCCGAGCGTAGAGCTTGACCCCGTCACCGAAGATGAAGTCGTTGTCCGCGGTGAAGCGGTTGATCGTAGGCATGTTTCCTCCGTCGAGGCGTTCGATGGTGCGAGCGTAAGCGACGCGCTCAGGGCCGTCAAGTCCCTCGGCGCAGCGACTGGTCGCGACGGGTCAGCTCGCGACTGAGCGCCTTGTAGCGTGCCTCGTAGCCGCTGAAGATGGCGCTGAGCAGCTTGTAGCGCGCGGTGTGGACATCCAGCCGCTCGCCGGCCGCTATGACGGCGGGGTTTCCTTTGGCCGCCTCCCGTCGCTCAGTGACGTTGCCGGTCGCCTGCAGGAAGCACCGGGTGCTGTTGACCTTGACCTCGGCCTCGTAGGACGTGCGCTCAACGTCGGCGAGCGCCACCTGGTAGCCGGCGTAAGCGACCTGAGCCGCATACCAACCGAGCTGGTGGCTGAGCTCCTGGTCCACCAGGTCCGCCATGTTGGCGGGCCAGTGGGGTTCAGGCCCCGGGGCCTGCGTCGGGATGGGTAGACCGGTCTGGCGCACGTAGGCCATCGCGGCCTTCGTCGCGGGATGCTCTGCCATGTGGAAACCTCTTCACAGGTTGCGTGGGGTCTACCACGGCATCCGGGAGGATGTCCTCCACCAGCTGCTGAAAGCTCACAGGGTCCTGGCCCTCAAGCCGCGCCAGCTCCGCGTGGACGCGGGATCCGTACACGTCGATCCAGTCCCGGGCGATCCGCTCGCTGTAGGTGTGCCAGCCGCTCTCAGGTCCCAGTCTGCGCGTGCGGATTCGGAACCGCACGCCGTCCGGGCGCTCGAGGACCGTGCGGCCAGTGCGGCCTGGCCCGATCACCAGGTACGGCCCGACCCAGCCCTCGGCCCGACGCCACCAAAGCCGGTTCTGTGGCTCGATGCGCTCGCGCACGACATCCTCGTCGTGCCGCCAGTAGGCCACGCCTGGCACCCGCATCAGCTGCTGCTCCTCGCGCGTCAGCTGGAGTTCGCCCCGCGCGACCAGTCGGCGGATCACGTCGCGGACCCGGACAACCAGCCGATCCGCGCGCATGACCTCATGGTCAACCTCCATCAACAGGGCCAGCATCCTGGCTTCCGCTGTGCGGACGCGGTCGCGGACGATGTAGTCCACGACGCCAACGAAGTCGGAGGCCCGGACACCCGCACGTTTCAGCCGGCCATTGAGCGTAGACCGTGGCACGCCCAGAGCATCGGCCACGTCGTCGGTGCTGTAGCGCATCTGACGCCGACGCCGACGTGGAGGCTCAGGCACCGGTGTGCGCTCCTCCCAGATCCGCCGCTCAGGGGGCGGAAGCCTACCGGCCGTCGATTTTGACATCCAGCTTCGCGTCCCAGCCCACAGCCCTGGCCATGCCACGCGCCAAGCGGCGGATGGCGTCGATGGTCTTGCCCCCGCGGCCGAGCAGGTAGCCCTTCACGGAGTCGGCGCACTCCAAGTAGAACAGGGCCTCGCCACGCGGGCCCTCGGCGTAGGTCACGTTCAAGGGCTCGCCAGCATCCAGCTGGCCCTTGGCGATGGTCGCGATGTAGGCCCGCACGTCATCGGCGTGGGTAGTCGGCACGGCGTGTCTCCAGGACCCCCCAGGTGTAGCACGCCAACACCACGACGCGAAGCCCGCGGCCTGTACTCGACCCCCAAATGTCCGCACTACCGTCCGCGGGGTGTCGGCACTTTCGTCCGCAGTCTGTCGGCACCCACCCTGAGTGATTACGGCTACTTGGCCGAAAAATGTCTGCACTTATGTCCGCACCTCTGCCGCACTACCGTCCGCACTACCGTCCGACACGCGCGTAGTAGAACATCTACATAGACATCTAGAACCCCCCTAAAGGCCCCCCAGGGGGCCAGAGTTTGACAGCTGGGGATCTTCCGAAGTAGAACCCCAAACACACCGACGGCCCGCGTGTGAAGCATGCGAGCCGTCTCATCGGACCCGAAAGGCCCGGCAGGCTCGGAGTTTAGCCCATGCAGAGGACCGCCTCAACATGAAGCCATGGGGCACCATCGACTGGAAGCATTGGCCAGCCAAGCGGCACTGGCTGCTGGCGCTGCGGGTTCCATGGCACGAGTCAGACGTGATCACCGACCTCCGCTACTGGGACGAGGTCAGGCGAGCGGCAGCCGACGGCGAGCACTTGCCGAAGCCACCTGGCTACCGCCGGCTGATGGCTGACTGGAGCTGGGGCGAGCGGCGCACCAGGTCGATGATGGCCAACGAGGGCCGGTGGAAGGACTCCCTGCACCGCCGCCAGGAGGACACCCCGGTGGTCCAGGCCGCCAAGCGGCGCGTGGCCGCCCTGGAGCGCAAGCTCGCCGCTCTGGAGCAGCAGCTCGACGACCAAGGCGGCGCTGGCGACGCGCCCAGCGCCGATGCGCGTGCGCGGCTGGTGGACGACTGCGTCGCTGAGCTGCAGAAGGTCTACCCGAAGCTGGCGAAGGAGGTCCTGGGCAAGAAGGTGGGGGCCACCTGGGGCCGTGGCGACGCCTTCCGCCAGCGCGTGACCCGGGCGATCGGCAAGACCCAGCGCTTCGCCAAGACCACAGGCCGCGAGCTCGACCCGGTCAACGTGTTCGTCATCCTGGCCGAGTGGGTGTTCTACGCCCCCGCGATGGAGGCCCAGGGCTACCGCGGCACCGCGGATCCCATCGACGGCGTGCTGCGGCCGACGAAGCTGGAGCGCAACATCCAGGCCGCGCTCGACTGGCGCACCAACGGCAGCACGCGCGCTGAGCTCACCCCCAGCGGCCTGAGCAGCGAACAGAAGGCCAAGATGGCCGAGGCGTTCGCCCTGACCCTGCGCGCCTTGAGCAAGGGCCGCACCCACCGCATCACAGACGCGGACTTCGTTGGCCGAGAGGACGCCGAAGCCCTTGTCTCTGCAAGCCGCGCCATCGCCCAGCAGTCCTATGCGGGCGACGACCCCAAGTTCCTCAAGAAGACCTGGCTGGGCGTCTACGCGCAGCACCGGAGTGACGCATGAGCGACGAGCGCACCTTCCCCCAGTCCCTGGACGCAGAGCGCGCGTGGCTGGGCGGCATCATGCTGATGGCGACCGCCGACAACATGGGCCCGGTCCTGGACCGCCTTGAGGGCTTCGACGGCGAGGACTTCTACGTCGCGGGGCACCAGCGGCTGCACGAGCTGATGCTGCACATGGCGCGCAAGGGCCAGCCCCCTGAGATGCTGGGCCTGGTTGACGAGATCATGGCCCGCGGCATCGTGGAAGCGGTCGGCGGCCTGGCCTACGTGTCCCAGCTGCCTGAGCTGGTGCCCAGCAGCGAGAACCTGAACTACTACGCGGACCTGGTCCGGGAGAAGGCCGCACGCCGTCGGGTGCTGGCGTTCGCGGCTAGCCTGACCGAGGCTGCCCACCGCGGCGACGAGGACATCAGCACCAGCCTGGACGCCGCCGAGGCCGGGTTCATGGCCCTGCGTGGCTGGGAGAAGCAGGGCGGCACCATGCTGAACGCCTCCCAGCTGTTCGCCAAGACCTACAACTGGGGCCGCGACAACTGGGAGCGGCAGAACCGCATCCGGTCTCACTGGTGGGAGCTCAACCGGGACCTGGTCACCCTCCGGCCTACGTCCCTGGTCATCCTCGCGGCCCGGCCTGCGATGGGCAAGACCGCGTTCGCCCTGCAGCTCGTAGATGCCGCGGCCCGGCCCGAGATCAACCCCGACATGCACGGGGCCGGCGTGTTCAGCCTGGAGATGATGTCTGAGGCCCTGGGTGGGCGGATGGTCGCCCAGAACAGCAAGGTGCCCGGTCTCGCGATCATGAGCGGCCTGAAGGAGCAGCACCTACGCGACCGCTTCGACCAGGTCACCGCCGAGCTGGGCAACACCCTGATCATGGCCATCGACGACGACCCCAACCTGAGCATGGGCACGTTCCGCACCAAGTGCCGCAAGATGAAGGCGATGCTGAAGGGGCAGATGGCCCTGGTGGTGGTGGACTACCTGCAGCTGTTCAGCTTGCCCAGCGGCTCCGAGAACACATCGACCAAGGTGGGCATGGTCAGCCGGATGCTCAAGCTCGTCGCGAAGGAGATGAACGTCTGCGTCCTGTGCCTGTCGCAGCTCAACCGGAAGTGCGAGACGCGCGGCGACAGGCGGCCGATGATCTCCGACCTCCGCGACTCCGGGGCCATCGAGCAGGACGCCGACGCCATCCTGTTCCTCTACCGGGACGAGTACTACAACGCGAGCACCGAGGAGCCGGGCGTCTGCGAGGTCATCATCGCCAAGCAGCGCGGAGGCCCCACCGGCACCATCAAGCTGCACTGGAACGGACCCGCTACACGCTTCAGCGACCTGGTCGCGCCGCCCAGGGACCAATGATGAAGACGGACGCCCAGCTGCGCGCCAAGATCCGACGCTTGCGCTACGGCGAGTGGCCGGAGCCCCAGGCCGTCAGCGTGGACAGCATCGACCAGGGCGAGGCCGTGGCCATCCCCTACATCGTGCTGGCCTACCTGCGCGAGCCCTGGGAGTACCTGGCCGCGGTCTGGCTGTTCGCACGCGCCCCGCGCCGGGCCATCACGGTCAAGCACCTCGGCGGCTACCTCGGCGAGGTATGGGGCTGCTCGTCCACCGAGGCCCGCGACTTCCTGCGCAGGATGGACGCCCTGGGCGTCATCGAGCTGCGCAGCATCACCCAGAAGGGCCACCGCTACGTGTGGCGGATCACCTTCGGCCGCGAGACAGTGGACGCCGCCGACTGACTTGCTTACACTCGGGACACTGAACGCCTCGACGGAGGAACCCTATGCAGCTCGACCCCACTGATGTCCGCGTGCGCTTGCGGGAGCAGCGAGAACGCAGCGGCCTCAGCTTCCAGGACCTGGCCGACTTCGGCTGTCCGCGCGCCAGCGTGGTCCAGCTCGAGAGCGGGCGCAACCGCCTGCTGTTGGATCTGGTGGTTCGGATGGCCCATGCCTACGGCACGACGCTGGAGCACCTGCTCTATGGCGACGCGGACATGGCCACGGCCCCACCCGGCTACTGGCCCGACGACTTCGACGAGTTCGTGGACGGCTACCTGGACCAGGTCCGGGCCCGCCTGGATGCCGCAGTCCGGGCGTCGGCAAGAACGAAGACCTACCTGAGCAGCGAAGCCGGGTTCGGGAACCACCGCATGAGTCTGTACTTCGTAGTGCGTGGCGAACGACCGCTGCGCGTGCCCCCGCTGGTCGCCCTGGCCACGCTGGAAGACCTGGACCCCATGGACCTGTTGAGGATTAGCTGATGCCCAAGTACCGAGTGCTCTATGTGCCCCGTGGGTCGTGGGAATGCGTTGTGGACGCCGCCGACGCCGCCGAGGCCGCCACCGCGGCCGAAACCGCGTTCTACGCCGAGTGCGACCACGACGGCGACTGGGATCCTGGCAAGCCATGCCTGGTTTCTGATGACACCGCCGTCACGCATACGGGCGAGGCCGCCACCGCGGCGTTCTACGCCGACGGCGAGTGGGATCCTGGCAAGCCATGCGACGCCGAGGCGGCATTCCGCGCGAAGTTCGCGCGCGCGATGGCCATGATGGACGGCCCGCCCATCGTGGTGCTCGATGATCCAGCCCCAAGGGCAAAGCGCGTGTCCCTTGACGACTTGAGGCCCCCAACGCCCGATGCGGACAGCTGCATCGGCAGCCACCGCCCATGAGCGGCCCCCTGATCCTGGACAAGACCGCCATCCGACTTCCCTCCGACTTGAGGCTCAAGCTGGTCATGGAGGACCCGGAGGCCCTGGCCCTGGCCCTCCTCGAGGCGCTGGGTGACATCGGTGAGTTTGCGGAGCCCCAGAACGACAACTTCGCTCTGCGCGCGGCGCTGTTCCGCGCGTGCGAGCTCGCCATCGCGCACCGCAAGGCGGACGTGCGGGTCCTGGGGACCGCTGAGGCGTTCGTCCGGTCCTTCGGCGAAGACGGGATGCTGGAGCAGGTCATCCGCGGCGTGTCGCTGAGCCTGCACGACGGCACGCTGTACCAGCGCACCAAGCGCGTCCACAACGGCAACGAGTGGGTCGAAGAGGTGGAGCCCAGCCCACACCGAGCGTTCCTCAAGGCCGCGGCCTACGACCGCCTGAACGGGACCGCTGGCTGCACCGTGGTCATGCCTAAACGGGTCGCCTACGACGGCGAAGAGGTGCCCAACCCCCACCGGGTGCGGCTGCGCCGCGGCGACGGACGCCTGGGTGAGGTGGAACTGGTCGTCATGGCTGTGCGGGTCATCGGAATGAGCCCCATGACGGGTGCCCCTGCGGTCCTGGACTACACCCTGGAGTACCAGCCGATGGTCGAGCTGCGCGCCGCCCTGCAGGAGCTCAGCGAGTCCGCGATCCACGCCGAGAGCGCGGCCGTTCAGATGGTGAGCGAGGACGACCTACGCCGGCAACCCGGCTGGCGCTACATCCCGCTGGCAGGGGGCGTTGGGTACGTCTGCCAGCTCAGCCATGCAGCAGTGCGTCGGTGCTTCACCCGGTACGCACGCACCAACGCCGACGCCATCCGTTGGGCCAGCACCTACGCCCGGCGCAACGCGCTGCGCGCTCACCCGGCGTTCGCTGGGGTGTCCAACGTCGCCATCGACCGCAACGGGCACGCCCTGGTCCCGATGGTGGGGTGGACGGGCGACGCCGCGGCGATGACTGCGTGGCAGCGGCTGGTCCAGGCCCTGGTCGCAGGCGAGGCCCCGCCTGCGGACGTGGAACACGTCGAACTGCAGGAGCAAGTCGAGCTCACGGACGTGGAGCCCGAGACGGCCGCGCCGATCACGACCCCAGAGGAGCAGGAGATGCTGCGCAAGAACGCCCTGATCGAGCAGATCGATGCGCTGATGATCAGGCTGCCCGCCTCCCGGCTTCGGGCGGCCATCCCCCCCGGCTACCCCGCGGACCTGTCGGAAGACGACCTGGCCGCCCTTCTCTCCAGCCTTCAGGAGGACTGATGCCCAGATCCACCCGCGAACGCATGATCGACAACATGGTGAAGACCTACGGGGCAGCGCGGGCTGCCGCGTTCATCCGGGGGCTCGAGGAAGGACGCTCTGCAGCCTCGCTGGCGACTGAGCTGGGTGTCACCCGCCAGCGCGCCAACCAGTGGGCCGACGCCTTCGGGACGCGCGTCACCATCTACACGCCCCATCCCGAGGTCACCGAAGCGCTCAAGCGCGCCGCAATGAGTTCGCGTCGCGCCATCCCCGAGTATGAGGGGTTGTACGAGGTCAGCACGGACGGTGTCGTTCATTCCTTGGAGCGCACCGTGCAGCGCACCGACGGAAGCACTCAGCGTGTCCGTGGGCGGGCTCTACGGGCAACCACCAACGGTGACGGTTACCTCATGGCTTCACGTTGGGTGATGCAACGGGTGGTAGACCCACAGCGGGGAGACTGCTACCGCGCAGCAGTTGCGTCGGCGCTGGGGCTTGCACTTGACTCTGTCCCAGAGAGTGTGGGCGAGCCGGGTGAATTCGCCGAGTTCCTACGTGTTCTTGGTCTCTGCGGGGTGACGTTGAGGGACAGCCACCTCAAAGCCGAGCCCCCCGGCTATGGTGGCGTCAATTGGGATGCGCGAGTCTTGGTCCAATATGACCACGCTCAGGGTTCACTCGCCCTGGCAAGCGTCCCATCTCAGCGGTATCCTGGGCAATGGCACGCCATTGTGGTTGGATTCGTTCTTCAGACTGGAGGATGGGTCGAGGTTAAGTGCCTTCACGACCCCAACCCCAGCAATAAGCCCTACGACATGTCCACCACAAGGATCCGGAGACTCACGTTTATACTTCCGGCGGCCAAGTAGATGGGCTGGTCTGGGTCCTTTGATGCGGCGTTGGCTGCGGGTGGCAAGCCCCGGTTCTGGTGAGCCTAAGCAAGGGCGGCGTTCGTAGCCCACGCTACGTTCATCACCTCGTGCTGCTCGCCCACGAAGGCGAGCGCCCAGACGGCCAACAGGTCCGCCACCTGGACGGCAACCCAGCCAACAACCAGCTGGCCAACCTCTGCTACGGCACGCCCCGCGAGAACCAGGCGGACCGGGTCCGCCACGGCACTCACTGCCGCGGCTCGCAGCATCCCCAGTCCAAACTCACCGAGGAGGATGTGGCCGAGATTCGCCGCCTGGGCGACCAGCGCCACGCTGCGCTCGCCAAGCGCTTCGGGGTCCAGCGCAACACCATCTCCAGAATACTCCAACGCAAGAGTTGGACCCACGTTTGACTTCACCCTCAGCTTACAGTAGCACTACGCACAGCCGTGTACCGCCGGAGGCATGAAATGCACCTCACCACCATCAGAGCGCGCCACATCCACAACGCGCTCAGCTACGAGATCGAACTGGGCCAGCGCGTAATGCTGGCGGTCGGCCCCAACGAGGCCGGCAAGTCCTCGTTGCTGGGGCTGGCTGGGCTCGCCCTGGTCGGGCCCCGGGGCAGCAACTGGCCTGTCCTGGGCACATCGCCCGACTACGACTTTAGCGTCACCGCCACGTTCGCCCACGACGGTCGCCTGTCCATCCTGGACCGGGCGCTGGTGCGCGGGAAGCACACGGGCCGGCTCAACGGGCGCAAACTCGGCCTGGCCGCCTTCAACGCGGAGTGCGGGCGCATCGGCGGCCCGCCGTCGCGCTTCCGAATCGGCGACTGGCTCAACCTGTCGCCTGCCAAGAAGTTCAACGAGATCCGGGGGCTGCTGCCCGACGAGGCCGTCAACACCGGCGCGCTTCACGCGCTGCTGCAGCGCACCGAGGTGCTGGGGCCGCTGACGGCCCTGTTCCAGGACAAGCGCACCTGGTGGGATCAGATGGACGCTCCCGCGACCGCCACGCTGGAGCGCATCGACACCGACCTGCACAACCTGTGGCTGCGGAGCAACCAGGACGCTGTGCGCCTGACCGCGACGGTCGAGCAGGGGCTCCAGGACCTGGCGGCGCGGGGCGAGGTAGTGGGCACCCCCGCCGCGCTGCAGGCGAAGATCGACGCCGTCGAGGAGTCCATCCGGGCGCTGCGCGAGAAGCTGGGCGAGGGCACCGGCATGGCCGAGGGGCGGGCCGCCCTCGAGCGTCGCATCGCCGAGTTGGAGCGGCCGATCCCCATGCCGTCCGGACAGTCTGACGACCTGGACGCTCTGGACGCGGCCGTTGATGGGCTTCGCCAGGAGGTCCAGGACCTGCGCACGAACCTGGGGGAGGCCGAGATCCAGCTGGAGGCTGCCCGCCAGCGCGCGCGTGTGGCCCAGGACGCACTGAACGCCGGCCAGGCCGCCGCTGGTGCGTGGACCACGTACAACACCGGCGTCGAGGCGCGTGCCCAGCTCAAGCGAGCCGAGCAGCAGCAGCTCGAGCGTGTCGAGCGAGCCACCGGACAAGCCCGGGATGTTGGGCAGGTAAAGGCCGAGCTCTACGAGAGCTACATGGAGGCCGACGCCGCCTGGGGGCAGGCCACCCGCGGAATGGACGCCGCGCGCGCCGAGGTGGGCAAGGCCCTGGCAGCGTCGAAGGCCGACCTGCTGGAGACCGAGCTGTACCGCTTGGTGCGGTCGCTCGCCGACATGGAGGACCTGGTCGTGTACACGCCCGACGACGACAACGGGTCCATCGTGTGGAGCCAGGTTGTAGACGAAATCGACGCCATCACCACCAGCACCCAGACCACCAAGGCTGTGCGCGCTGCTCACGCGGACGCCAAGAAGGCCGAGCGGGTGGCGTTCGAAGCGAACAGCCAGGCCCGCAGCGCCTACCAGGAGGTCCTACGTCGGACGAAGGACGCCCAACGGGCCCTGGAAGATGCCCAGCGCGACCTGGATGGCGTCCAGGACAAACTGCAGGCCCTCCCGCCCCTGGAGCGGCCAGAGGGCACCCAGCCCGACCTGGTCGCGCTCCGGGCGGACCTGGATGCAGAGATCAGCGTCGGCCGTCAGGTGGCCGACGCCCGCACCCGGGCCTACGAGCGTCTGAACGCTGCCGCCAAGCGCACGCGAACGGCCGAGCGCAACCTGGAGCGGACCCGCGCCGCGGCCACCAGCTACGAGAAGCAGCGCGCGCGGATCGAGGGCGAGAACGCCAACCGCGTCCGCGAACTGGAGAGCGCCCGCCAAGAACTGGCGCAGCTCGCCGACATGGTGGACGTTGAGATGCTGGCGGAAGCCATCGACGGCGCGAAGGCTGAGAAGGCCCAGCTGGTCACCAGGCTGCAGAAGCTCGAGGATGCTGCCCACGCAAAGGCCGCGTCGAGGGAGCACCAGGCCCAGCTGGAGATGGCCCGTCAGACCAGGTCGGACGCCCGCGCCCTGCGCGACCGCACACGCGAGCTCGCACAGCAGCTCTACCGCGAGGCCATCGAGGCCCTGATGGACCCCGCCAGCCGTATGTGCCAGCGGGTTCTGGGGGCTGAGCTTCTGCTGCTGCCCGACAGCTCCGGGTCCAGCCAGGGCATCGGCGTGTTCCTGCAGCGTGAGCGGGACGGGCACAACGAGCAGATCCCGTTTGCCACCGCGAGCCGGAGCCAACAGACCATCGTGGCCAGCGCCCTGAAGATCGCCATGCAGGTCCGCATGATGGAGCAGGACGCGGGCTGGCGCGCGCTGGTGGTGGACGACCTGGAGAACCTGAGCGGCATGGCCTCCGACCATGAGAGCCGCCGTGATGCCTTCGTCGGCGCGCTGTGCGACCTGGTCGAGGCCGGGCTGCTCGACAACGTGTTCATCGCCTGCGTGGATGATGGCTGGCGGCCTGCGGACGAGCGCGTCCACGTCGAGGAGCTGACCAAATGAGCAAGCAACCTGCTGCCTACAACCTGGGCCGTGTCCTGGTCTGGCTCGCCGCTGGTGGGGTCGTCCTGACCGCGCTGGCGTGCGCCGGCCTGGGCTTCGCCTACCTCGCTGGAGCCCTCTGATGGCTAACGACCTCAAACTGAACCTGGACGGCCTGCAGCTGGAGCTGGGCCGCGACATGCACACCCTGCGCCTCGAGGCGTGGGCCGCCGCCGCGCGCGCCCACTGCGCCGAGCGCGAGAACTGGGTCTACCCGCAGCGCGGCGAGACCGTCGAGCGCCCGCCCCACAGCGATGTCTGCGTCATGCGCTTCAGCAGCTCTGGGTCGAAGGAGAGCCGCATCAAAGTGGTCTACGGCGTGGACGCGGTCCACACCGGCGAAGTCTGGATGGCCTACGAGCACCTGAGCGTTCAGATGAGCCTCCCGGTGGCCCTGACCCAGGGCGAGGTCAACGGGATGACCGAGCGCGTGCTGCAGCTCATGGACCCCATCGTGCGGACGGTCTGGCCGGTGGCTGGTCACGACGGTGAGCTCTACATCAGCCACACCATCAAGGCGTCACCGCCGATCCCAGTGCTGGTGGGCCGCCAGGCCGTGGCGCGCACGCCGATCACGGCGCACTTCTTTCGCGACACTGGGACCCCGTCATGGGACGAGCCCAGCCCCGTACCGGAGCCCGCGCAGGAGGCCGTGGTCACGGGTCGCCCGCTGGACTTCGGGAAGGACCCGGTCCTGCCCTGGGTCGAGCACCCGGGCAGCCGCCTGCTCTACTGGAAGCCCATCCGCAACGGACCGCCCGGCCTGGCTGCGGTCTGCTACCTGCAGAGCACCGGTGGGTGGGCCGTGGCGGTCTTTCGGACCCAGAAGAACCAGCGGCGCTTCCTGACAGGCAACTGCCGGGATGCGCAGCACGCCGCCCGGGTGGCCGAGGGCCACGTCTCCAAGATCATCGAGTCCGGTGACGCTGCAAAGCGGCAGTAGACTCCCACCCCCAAGCCGAGGGCTGCCGATGCCAAAGATGACGACCGAGGAGCGTTTCGAGCGCTTCCACCAAGAAAACCCCCGTCTTTACCGGGAGCTACGCAGCAGGGCTGTAGCTCTCCACGCCGTTGGTGCGACCCGCACCAGCACCAAGGCCCTGGTCGAGGTCGTGCGCTACGACCACGCCATCAGAACCCGCGGCGAGGAGTTCAAGGTCAACAACAGCTTCACGGCGTTCTACGCCCGCGTGCTGGTCGCTGACCGTCCCGAACTCGCCAGCATCCTGACCATGCGAGCCATGAACCCGGAGTACGTCCCCGACCTGGTCAATCTCGGCCTGCGGGCGAAGTTCGACGGCGCTCAAGCGCGGCTGGTATGAGCGTCGCAGGCCCCCTGGAGGCCATGCTGGCCCAGGCGAACGACGCCCAGCGCCAGGCCATCGAGACCCGAGGCCGGCGCGTCCTGGTGGTCGCCGGGGCCGGCACCGGGAAGACCTACACCCTGGTCGGCCACGCCGCATCGCTCCTGGTCGAGGGCGTGCCCGCCGAGCGCATCCTCTGCGTCACCTTCACCAACAAGGCCGCCGACGAGATGCGCGAGCGCCTGACGGCCCTGCTGCCCGGCTACGAGCTGCCCGCGATCCGCACCTTGCACAGCTTCTGCGGCGAGCTGCTGCGTCAGGAGGCCGATGCCCTGGGGCGCGACGCCGACTTCTCCATCTACGACGACTACGACTACATCGCCCTGTTGCGCGCTGCTTCGCGGAACCTCGGCGACGCCAAGTGGAAGAGCCGGCGCGTGAAGACGCTGGAGAAGACCAAGACGGTCACCACCCTGGTGAGGGGCTGGCTGGACGAGTCCAACGCCTTCACGTTCAGCGACCTCGAGGCCCGCGCCTTGCGTCTGTTGAAGGAAGACCCCGAGGTCCACGCGCGCTGGCTGGGTCGGTACGAGCACCTGCTGATGGACGAGACCCAGGACACCAGCGCCGCGCAGTACCTGATCGTCGAGCGCCTGGAGCCCGCCCACACCTTCTATGTCGCAGATCCCCGACAGCGGATCTATGGCTGGCGTGGTGCCGACGGCCAGAAGCTGGTGGAGCTCAGCAACGACGGCGACACCGTCGTGATCCGCCTGCGCACCAACTACCGGAGCACGCCGGAGATCGTCGATGTCGGCAACCGACTGGCGACTGGCGACTGGGGCGACCTGGAGGCCGCTGTCGGCACCCAGGAGCACACCCCGCGCGTCCTGCAGGCCCAGACGGCTGGAGAGACCGCTGAGGCCGCTGTGCGCGCCCTGGGCAGCCTGGAGGGCAAGACTGTGGCCGTGCTGGGCCGGCGCTGGGCCGATCTGCGCGAGATCAGCGCCCGCTTCCACGCGGTCGGGATCCCTCACCTGATCTACGACCCCAGCACCGACGACGCCTGGAGCAGCCGTATCGGCCGGCGCACCGTGCGGGCGCTGGGCCTGGTCCAGAACCCTGCGGACAACGTCGCAGCCCGGTCGCTGGCCAACTGGGGCGAGCAGCGGTGGAGCCACCTGGAGCTGATGACCCTCGAGGCCCGCGCCACGCGGGAGCGCACCCACCTGTTTGAGCTGCTGGGCGAGGCAGCCCGGCTTGGATGCGGATCTACACCGCCGTCCTCGAGGCCAAGGCCGCAGACACGCCGGGCCGCCCCTGTGACTGGGCGGATCTGTTCTTTCGGGAGCTCGATTGCGTCAGCCACCAGGCCGGCACCGACATCGTGGACACGCTCCGCAACTGGGGCACCATCCCGGGCTTCCTGCGCTGGTGGGTCGAGCGGTCGGTCCAGGAACGGGTGCAGTGGGACAGCCCCGTCGTCCACCTGCTCACGGTCCACGCCAGCAAGGGCCTGGAGTTCGACTACGTCGTGGTCGCCAACGTCGTGGACGGCAGCTACCCCAGCAGCCGGAAGGACGCAGACCCCGACGAAGATCAGCGCGTGCTGTATGTCGCCTGCACGCGAGCTCGAGAGCGCCTGCTGCTCACCGTCCCCAAGGTCAAGCGCGTCAGCTGGGGGGCCGGCGTCACCAACCTGGACCCCAGCCCCTTCCTGGGCCACCTTCCCCACCCAATCGAGAGCTGGCCTTGCACCCCAAAGAAGTAGAGCTGGGCCGTCGCGTGGCTGTCCGCAACGGCAGCGCGCGCCAGGTCGGCATCATCGCGGCCGTTCTCGATGCGCGGATCTGGTTCAAGCAGGACCTGCCCCAGAACATCACCCTTCAGACCCGTGTCCGGGTCGAGTTCGACGACGGCGCGACGCTGGAGCGGACTGTCGCCAACCTCCTGGAGCCCTGATGCCCTTCCCCTTTGACCTCAAGTCGCCCATCTACGCCTTTGAGCTCCGCGGGCCGGAGGGCTGGACGGTCCCCCGGATCAGCCTGCCGGCGCTGCGTGATGCCATCCAGGACACGGTCCTGGGGCCTGGCATGCTGCCGGAGGCCCCCAGCCCCGACGACATGCGCAGCGACTATCTTGAGAAGCGTGGCTGGGCCTGGCTGGACGACCAGGACGTGGTCAGCGTCAACGAGTGGCTGTGTTTCGCGGCGCGGCGCTACATCAAGAAGGTGCCCGCCAAGACGCTCAAGGCCCTGGTCGCCAGGCAGCAGCGGCTCATCGAGGAGGGCGGAGGCAAGTTCACCCGCGAAGAGCGCAAGGTGTTCCGGGAGAACCTGGAGCGCGAGCTGCTGATGCGTGCGCCCCCCGATGTCTCCGAGACCCCCGTGCTCTACGACTGCCACGCTGGCGTCTTCTACCTGTTTACGTCCTCCGAGAACGTGCGGAAGGCGATGGTGGAGTCGGTCATGCGCATCCTGCGCCAGGTGTACGACGAGAACAGGCTCTGGCCCGAGGAGCAGACCCTCACCCGCTTCCTGGACTACACGCGCCCTGGGGCCGTCCTGCCGGGCGAGTTCGATCTGCGCTTCCTCACCTGGACCAGTCAACAGGCCCTGCATGGCCGCTTCATGCACGACGGCATCGAGCGCGGGATCGGACTGGAGCTGCTGAGCAAGCTGGACCTGGAGATCGACAGCGACAAGCTCAAGGTCACCGGCCACAAGAGCGTCGAGCGGTTCGTCCTGACCGAGACCGAGAGGGAGGATGGCGTCGGCAAGGTCACCAGCGTCGAGATGCGGATCCACGTCGCACCCGACGCTACCTACGAGGTCACCATCGACACCGAGGGCCGACTCAAGCGCGCCGAGTTCACCTATCCCGGCCTGCCCAAGGTCGGCAGGAGCGAGTGGGAAGAGGCCATCCTGCTGTGCGGCAGCCGCGTCAAGCAGCTCGTGCAGGCCCTGCACTGGCTCTACCGCGCCTTCGACGGCACCTGGCTGTCCGACGCGATGGAAGAGGAGCCCCAGGAGCAGTTTTTCCCCGGCGCACCGCTGGCCGTCCAGGTCGATGACGCACAGCCGGAGTGGTGGGTTCTCCTCGAGGCCAACGCACGCGAGGGCGAAGCCCGCGACGCCGACCGCCGAGCTGGCCAGACCAGCCTGCACGACGCCATCGAGGACCTGCGCAACGACCCGGCCCCGCTCAGCGCGTTCCAGCTGGCCTGCGAGCAGGACAAGGGCCGCGCCACCGCCATCAAGCTGCGCAAGATGCTGGAGGCCGCCATCGGCCAAGGCCCCTTGTCCCTGACCAACTGCGTGGACCACATCGAGGACCAGCACGGGATCCCCGGCGACCTGTATGGACAGGCAGAGGCCATGTACGCGCTCACCGGTTCGGAGGAGTGAGCCGCGCCCGCGCGAAGGCCGACCGCAACCCGGACGACCTCTACGTCACGCCCCGCGAGTGCGCCGAGACCCTGATCCAGACCATTCCACTCAAGCCCGACTGGCGCATCCTGGAGCCCAGCGCGGGCGACGGGGCCTGGCTACGCGCGCTGGCCATCCACCCTGGGTTCGGTGGGCGCGTTGACTGCGTCGAGATCCGACCCGAGGCCGAGGAACCCCTGCGCGAGCTCTACCTGGAGCTGGGCCTGGTGGGCGAGGTCTACGTCGCAGACTTCACCGCGGTCACCCGGCGGCTGGTGCCAGGTGGCTACGATCTGACCGTTGGCAACATGCCCTACAGCCTGGGTCGCGAGTTCATCCGTCACATGCTGTTCCACACCCGACGGAACGGCGTGGTGGCCAACCTCCTTCGGCAGGGCATCCTGCACACCCAGGGCCGGCGCAGGTTCAACCGCGCCCACCCGTGCTGGCTCAACTACCGGCTGGACGAGCGCCCCCCGTTCGCCAACGACAGCACCGACAGCGCCGAGTACGGATGGCTGCTCTGGCGCAAGGGGCACCGCGGGCGGACGCTGGAGCGGAATCTCAGCTGGACTGACGATTCGCCGTGTCGAACAAGAGACCTCGAGCTCGTCCGCGCTGAGGACTGGCCTCTCTGGTCTGCTGTCTGACCCGCTGGAGCACGGCTCGCTGCTCGTCTGTCACCATGCAGGCGTCGGCTTGGATGTCTACCCCCAACTCGGCGAACAAGCGCTCTCCATCCACGGCCACCCTGGCCAGGGCTTCACTCAACGGACTTGGGGTCTCTGGACTCTTCGGCATTCGGCGGATCCTCGGCTTCGTCTACCGCGTGATGCGGCGCGTTGATTGTTGCGCGGTGCGATGCGTTCCAAGTAGCGAATCCACCGCCGCCGAGGCCCGTAGCCGCGAGAATCCACGGCCCCCAACGGACAACCGCGGGCCACAACGTCGCCGTGAACCACGACCACCGCAGGATCTTGAGCTCCAACCGGACTGCCTCGACATCGGTGTCAGTGACCGTTTGTTCGTCATCGATCGACTCATCCGGGTCATCGAAAGCCGGGGCTGTGATGTCCGACTGTACCGCACATTCCAGCGCGGTAATGCGAGCCCGAACGAGACGGAGCTCTGCCCTGCGCCCCTCCACGTCCCCCTGCAGTTCCTTCACATCGTCGTGCAAAGCCCGCACGGCAGCGGTGTTTGCTTCCAGCGCCGCCGACACCGACGCAGCGTGGCGAAGGCCGTCTTTGTAGACATTCGCCAACGCCAGTACGGTCTTCTCCGACAGAATCAGATCTCCACCTGCCATGCCACCACCTTAACGAGGGCCATGCCCTCGCCTGGATGGTAGGGCGAGGTCATCGCTGGCTACGACTGCCCACACTGACTTTGCGCCGGCCACGGAGTCGTTCCACCAGCCTCTTCGGGGCCGTGATCACCCCCGCGGCCTCCAAGAGCTCGCCCGCGAGCTTGAGATGGTAAAGCGTCTCGACCTGGCCGAGGATGGCTCCCTTCACGTGGTACAGGAAGTCATCGCGCTGGGCCTCGCTGAGCTTGCTGTTCCAGCCGGGCACATGGTCGTCGAGCGCGTCCGCCACGTCCTCGAGCTCGTCCGCGATCAGCTTGGCCTTGGTCGGGCCGTCCACGGCCTCCCAGTCCGCCTTGCGCAGTTCGTCGATGGCCTCGCGCAGCTCCGGCCACACGGCCAGCACAACGGCGAGGAGTTCAGGGGCAACCCCGGCAGCCTTCGCTGCCAGCTTCATTCCACGGGACATCGGCGTCCTCCTTTCGGGTTCAACCAGAGCGTAGCCCGATCGCCAGCTTGACGTGATGCACCCCATATGCTTACATGGGCACCATACCGAACGCCTCGACGGAGGGACAACACATGAAGCCCGACCCCATCACCACCAACACCGACGCGCGCCAGCACCCCAACGGGGACCAGGTCGTCGCCTACATGCGCTCGCTCCTGGAGCCAATCCTCGACCCCGAGCACATCCCAGAGCTGACAACCGATCACTACTTCGTCAGGGCTGGGCAGTACGTCGTGGTGCTGGACTGCCCAGAGCGCTGGAAAGGGCTGCTCATGGGCAGCGGCGGCCGGACCATCGGCGCGATTCGGACGCTGGCGTCGGCCTACGCTCGACGCATCGGGTGGGGCGTTCGGCTGGAGGTCTGTATCGCTGGTCGTTGACCGCGCCCCCGCATAGCCTTTTCTGGCCGGGACCTCGCCCTCGCACGGGTGCTTCCAATCCCCCCCCCCTTCGCACCCCCCGGCGAGGCCCGGCCTTTCCCACGACTCGACGGAGTATCCATGCAATCCGACATCACCACCGACGCCGACGCCCGCTTCCGTCCCGCAATGGAGGACCTGAAGCTCCTGGGCATCGAGCCCGCCCACTACACCATCGCGACGGGCAAGCCCATCACGGTGAACGTGTGGGGCGGCGCTGCCGCAGCGCGGCTGCTGGAAGCTGCTGGCCACACCGTCAAGTGGGACGAGCCCACCCGCGAGTTCGGCCACGACTTCAGCTTTTTCCGGTGCTCGGCCTACGGCCTGACCATCATCGGCGGCGACTACGCCCGGAACGTCCCCGCATAGCCTTTCCCACGACTCGACGGAGTATCCATGCACGACATCGACCAAGCTTATGACCGCACCTACGCCCCGTTCCTGGAGCGCGTCACCCTGAAGTCCCTGCGGATGCACAGGGCGCTGAGCCGCGACTCGCAGGCGCTGACCGCGACCGTCTACCTGGACGGCGTCCTGGTGGGCACTGCCGAGAACAACGGTGGCGGTGGTGAGACCCTGATCGACGCCCGTGGCCCTGCCCGAGAAGCGTGGGCCGAGTTCAACGCGGCCGTGCGCGCTGAGGGCGAGAAGCACGGCCTGAACTACCTGGGTGGCCACGACGTGGTCGATCAGGTCGCGCACGCCGTCAGCGAGGACAAGCGGCACCGCCGCCGCACCAGCACCCACGTCGTCTTTCAGGGTCAGGACGGCAAGACATACGAGGTCAAGTGGCCCCAGCTCGCCAAGCTCTGGCGGGCGAACCCTGCCGACGCGCGCAAGCGCTTCGAAAGCGCCATGACCGACCTGGCCGTTGCCAGCTACATCAACGACCGCTACGCGGCATAGGGGTTGACCATGTCGATGCTGCTGCTGCTGCTCGCTTGCTTGACTGAGCCCGCGCCTGAGCCCGCGCCGGAGTTCCCCGACCCCTGCCAGCTGGATGCGGTCGTGTGCGCCGAGGAGGCCCCACATGCTGTTGACTGACGACGGAGTCCGCGCGCTCAAGCGGGGCGACACCGTCGAGGTGCGTGGCAAGCACGACCTGCCCTGGACACCGGCGACGGTGGGCGTCGATGGCCTGCGCGTCGATGGGCCCGACGGTCCAGCCCCCGCTGTCCTGGTCAAGGCCGAGGCCCACGGCACCATGCTGGTCGGCCGCGGGCAGCTGCGCGTGGTGCGCCCCCTGGAGACCGAGACCACCGACAAGTGCCCCCGCTGCAGGACCGTCAGCGGCTTCACCCGGAGCGGCAGCTGCGGCAACCACCGGACGGGCTCGCGCACAGTGTGCCTGTCCTGTCGCGCCGAGGTGGGCCACCGCAACAAGTGTCACCACTGCGGCAACGAGAAGTAGACCGTGCTGATCACCCACCGCCAGCTATGCCGACTGACCAGCGCCTGGATGCAGGAGCGCGGGATCGTGTGGCTGGCGTGCTGGGAGCTGGGGCTCGCTGTCGGCGTCCTGGACACCATCGGGATCTCCAGCCCCGGCACCAGCGACGAGTTGGTGGCCTACGACCGCTGGCGCACGGACGTGCTGATGGAGCGCGCCCGACGCGGGAAGCGCGGCCTGCCGGGTGCCTGGACCAGGACGACGCCCGCACAGCCGGAGATCCGCATCGCTGAGTGCAAGGTCACACGCGCGGACCTGCTGGCCGACCTGCGGGCCGGCAAGATGCTGGCCTACGAGCAGCTGGCCACCCACTGCTACCTGTCCCTGGGGCCGGATCTGGTGGCGTGGTTCGCCAAGCGGGCGAAGACGGACCTGCGCAACGGCAAGGTCTGGGCCCGACACATCCGCGAGGACCTGACCGACCGCGGCCTGCCCAAGCACTGGGGCATCGTGGTGGTCGTGCCCAACGGTCGCGGGGGCTACGACGAGCCCAAGACCATCCGCGGGGCCCGGCGCATCGCCAACCGGTCGCCCGACCTGGTCCGCTACATCGGATGGCGCATGGCCAAGTCCACGATGGCCCGCGTGCTCGGCCCCTCCCCGCTTGACGTGCTACAACCGGAGGAGCCGCAGACGAGGACAGCCGATGTCGAGACCCCCCCGTGAAGTCCTGCGCGTACTTCTCTGGGACCACATCACAACCCAGGACAGGTGGTGTTGCGCCGCCGCCAACCTGGTCGAGTTCCACTGGCATCCCAAGCGTGGCCTGACCCGCGCCCGGATCTACGAGAACACCTACCGGGCCCCTCACGCCCTGGTGATGGATCTGGGCTTCCCCGACCACCACGCCGTGGTCGCATGGGACGGCCTCACCCGGGCCGAGGAACTGGCCGACGCGGCCACGCGCACAGGCGGCGACAAGTCTGGCCTGATCCGGCACCTGCACCGGCTGCACTTCGACCCGCTGGACGCCATCGAGCTGGACGTGGAGGTGCCCCTCTGCGTCGAACTGGACTGGCTCCGCGAAGCCTTTGAGACCGCCAAAGCCAACAGCTGCCCGCCCCTGATGCGAGCAGACGGCCGCGAGCTCACATGGGCCAGCGTGGCTGAGCTCTGGGCCGAGGACCGCGACTACGACACCTACGAGGCCCTGCGCTGGCGGCTGCGCCTCCTCGAGGAGGTCCTGCACGTTGGCCTGGGCGGCTCGCTCTACCTCAACCGGCTACGCCTGCCCAAACACGGCGCGGCCCGCTTCAAGAACGACGCGGGTGAGCGCGGCCTGTACCGCTACAAGCTCGACACAACCCACTGGCGGCAGGCGCTCAACGACCTGGCCCCCCGGAGCTCTACATGAAGATCGCGCTGCATCCCATCGACGAAACCGGCCTCCTGAGCGCGTTCGCGCGCGCTGGTCGCCGGCAGCTTCGCTCTGACGACGGCCGCCCCTACGGCGAGGCGCTGCTCTCCCGTGCCAAGGGCCGCTTGAGCGCCGGCACCCTGCGCGCGCTGATCGAGCTGGACGCCCTGTGCAAGCGCTACTGGGGTGTCCGCCTGCGCATCCAGCGCACCACAGAGCCCAAGCTCGACCTGGCCGGCAAGCGCAAGCTGTTCCAGGGCTGGGCCACATCCGGGTATGCCCGGCCCGGCAGAGCTGGGTACGCCAGCCGCCACATGAGCCCGATCTGGACTCCGGCGGCCGACCACAACCCGTTCCGCGTCGGCGTCGCCGTCCAGCTGGACCTGCTGGGCACGTTCAGTGGCATCAAGGGCAAGCAGTGGAGCCCCAGCGGCTGGCTGGTTCGGTTCCGCCAGGTGGCCGAGAGCGCGGGGTTCACCTTCCCTGTCCTCGTGGACGACCTGCTGCACCCCGACGCTGGCATCATGGAGCACTGGGGCCCGCTTGCCGGCTACATCACGGCCATCGACACCACGCTGGCGCAGCGTCCCCACGGTGCCCTGACCGGTCGTGAGTCCGCCGTGGACATCATCGCGACCCTGCAGGGCACCGGACGGCAGGTCAAGCCCATGGAGCGCTACTGCCAGGCGCGGCTGGTGCTGGGCGGGCTCTACGTCGGCTACGCTGACGGGGACCTGGGCGGTGGCTGGCGGCGACTGCTGCGGAGCTTGAACATCGACACCACGGACACCGACGCCATCATCGCCAGCCTCAACGAGGCGAAGGTGGGTGTCCCGCAGGCCGCGGCGATCTGAGGTGGGGCGGAAGCCGCCGCACGAACGAACAGCTGCCGCCAGGAGGAGACGGACCCCTATGAGTGACCCCGCATCCCGCTTCCTGGTTGGCACGCTGGAGCAGCAGCGGCGCATCGGCCAGATCCTGGACGACCCGGACGCCATCGACGTGCGGCGCGCGGTCGCGGTGTCCCAGCTCGTCCTCGAGAACATCGAGCTGATCCCGGACGCCGCCACCCTGCACACCCTGGCTGAGCTCTACCGCCGCCCTGGCGAGGAGATCAGCAAGCGCCACATCGACCTGGCGCGCTGGCACTACGTGGAGCGCGTGCAGAAGGCCGCGGAGCGCCACGCCAAGACCCAGGCGCTGGCCCACCGCCAGCTGTCGGTCACCAAGATCCTGCTGCAGGCCGCCATCCCGATCATGAAGGGTCTGGCTGGGCGAGTCGCCCACCTGGCGAAGAAGTACGTGCCCAACGAGATGCTGGGCGACTTCATGGCGGAGCTTCGCGAGGCGATGGGGGCATCGCTGGGCGAGCTCGAGAGTGCCGCCCGCGAGGCCGACACGAAGCGGCCGTAGCATGGGTTCCTGGGACTGGAAAGACCCGGACGGTGGGCTCAAGTCCGAGCTGCTGGCCGATGGGCAGGCGCAGCTCGTTGACGCCATTTTCGAGGAGTTGGACCTCACCATCGGCACGTCCAAGTGCCCGCTGAAGACCTACGAAAACGACCTGGAGTTCTGCAGGAAGGGCGGCCTGGTCATGGACGGGCACCGCCTCACCATGACCGGCGACTACCGGCACCTGGCAGACGTGTACGCCGACGACGCCGAGAAGATGGTGCTGATGGCCGGCGCACAGACCGGCAAGTCCATTCGAGTCATGGTGAAGATCCTGCACACGGCGCTGAGGCGCTGGGGCAGCCTCATCGGCTACTACTTCCCCGACATCCACTTGCCCAAGGTGTTCAGCCGCGCCCGATTCGCCCCGTTCGTCGAGAGCCAGCCCGAGATCGCCCGCTGGATGGGACGAGACGCCCGGAAGGGCCGAGGCGTGGACGCCATCCTGAGCCGTTCGATCGGCGCGTCGATCATCTACTTTTTGAGCATCAAGGCAAAAACCTCGACTGAGGGCAGCCCCATGCAGGCCGTGTTTTTCGACGAGGTCCGACGCATGGCCGAGGGCGACGTGCAGCGCGCCATGGAGCGCTATTCAGCCCAATGGAACCCAATCGACTTCAAGGTCTCGACGGCCCGCTACCCAGAGGCCGACATCCACCGGTACTTCCTGGCCGGTGACCAGCGCTACTTTCACACCGCGTGCAGCTGCCGCGACGGGGTCGTGCTCTCCCTCACGTTCCCCGAGAACGTGGTGGTCATCAACGACAAGCTGGACCCACAGCTGCACAAGCAGATCAAGCACGCCTTCAGACACGCCCGGAGCCCCTACGGAATCCGCCCCGAGCTCGCGCATGAGTTCGGACTGGCCGTCTACCGCTGCCCGAAGTGCGGCGACATCATCACGGACCCTCGTGAGGGCTGGTGGCAGCCCCACAACCCCGGTCGGTATGTGCACAGCTATCAGATGCCCCAGCTGCTGAGCCCGACGTTCCCCGCCAACCGTGTCTGGTGGGCGTTCAATCACCAGCCAGACCTGATGGAGTTCTACAACTCCAAGCTGGGCCTGCCCTACGTGGGCGACGAGAACATGCGCTGCACGGAAGAGGACGTGCTCGCCTGCGTGGACGACAAGCTGGTCTGGCCCGCCAACAAGAGCCGGCGCTGGCGACTCGCCAACCTGGAAAACTGCGCGATGGGTGTGGACGTTCAGGCCGGCTACCTGGTCGTGGTCATCAAGCGGATCGGCGTCAACGGCCTCTGGGAGACCTGCCACCTGGCCGTGCTCCACGGCGAGTCGATCTGGAGACAGCTCGGCCAGCTGTTTGTCGAGTACAGCTGCCGCTACGCGGTCATCGACTCGATGCCTGAGTGGGACGCGGCGCAGACGTTCGCCAAGACCTTCCCCGCCCGCGTCTACCTGGCCACCTACGTGGACAGCGAGACCGGGCCGGTCGTCGCCTGGAGCGACAGCTCAAAGGAGAAGCGGCAGAAGGGCGAAACCCGGTTCCGCTGGCGCGTGCTCATCGACCGAACCCGCGGCCTGGACTGGAGCCTCCGGCGCTGGCGGTCTGGCCGCAACAGCCTGCCGCACCCGGACGGACTCATCGCCAAGCTGCCGAAGCAGGGCGACCGGGTCGTCTTCACGTCCAACCTGCGCCAGGGCCGGTGGCAGCCGGTACGCATCGCGCGCGAGGTCTACATCGACCATCTGGCTCGCTTCCGCTGGCGGAACACCTACTCGGACAACCCCGACAAGGTCCTGATCGGCAAGCAGAAGTGGGTGGTCGAGCACGTCGGCCTGGACCCGCACGCCGGGCACGCGTCGCTCTACGCGGACGTAGCCCTGTCACGGCTGGCGAAGGCGAGGAGGAGCTGATGGAACAGTGGCTACCGGTGCCCGGATTTCCCGACTACGAGGTCAGTGACCAGGGCCGCGTGCGGTCGCTGGAGCGACGGATCCGCGTCGTATATGCGGACGGCATCGAGAGGACCCGTCGCGTTCGGCAGCGTGTGATGCGCCAGAGCGGCTCGCCCCGCTACATGCGAGTGAAGTTGCAGCGAGACGCCGTCACCCACACCAGGAGCGTCCACCGTTTGGTCCTCCTC